>WLWD01001281.1_pt1 | contig 77407 bp, 31 predicted proteins | sample 6712731 | NCBI WGS metagenome assembly WLWD01 (sample SAMN12718690, study PRJNA576275) | sponge metagenome | isolation source: marine sponge | host: Mycale hentscheli | place: New Zealand: South Island, Marlborough, Capsize Point | collected 2014-11-01 | reverse complement strand
GCTAACCAACACACCAACACGGTAGCCCAACCAGCCCCACCCACACCTAATGTGGTACAGGAGATGGCGGAGATGAAAAGACTTATCAATCAGCTCTTGATAAACCAATCAGCCCCACCCATCCAACAGCCCCCACATCCACCAGGAATGATGATGAATCACTGCATCCCACAGACTCTGCAGCCTCCATCGCTGCTGGGTCCTGGGACAGGTGCCTTGCCGGGCCAGCATCCATCGCTGGTCCGACCGGTACAGCAGTGTTTTCAGCCCAGGGACAGGCTCCACCCTCAGCAGCCCTACAGGAACCCATGAACTCCAAACTGTACCCATCCCACCAAATTAACAAGAGACCATTCAATGTGTATTCTCATTATTTTGGAAAGAATATTAACTTTAGAAAGTACTATCATTATAAAAATAGAAGAAATAAAACATTCACTAAGTCAATAAACAATGCTACACAAAAAATATCAGAATCAAACAGATACATCACTAACCTGTCATCAAAAACATTAACACCAACACAAACTAAACTGTTAAGTAAAGGACTGTCCTACATACCGAGTACAAACTCAAAAAATGACACACTAAGAAATGCCTTACTGCACTTCAATAGGTCAAATAGAATAAAATACTTCTTCAGAAATGAGCCTGAGCGTGATGTTCATCCATTCAGACAGAAAAGTACATGGATGCCACCCAGAGCGTCACAGGATATTGAGAGTTATCTAGAAAGATTAGAAAAAGAAATATCAGATATTACACCAAGACACTGTAGAAATAATCTAAGCCAGGAAGAAACCCATGCACTAAAGACACTGGCCTCAGATCCCAGCCTTGTAATTAAAAATGCAGACAAGGGATCAGGCATTGTAATAGAAGACAGACACAACTACATGGAAGATGGCTTACAACATTTATCAGACAAATCAATATATGAAAAATCAGAAAGCGATCCTACAACTCCACTAGCAGAAGGGATAAATAAATACATACATTATGTACATAAAAAAGGAATCATAGATGACACCACTAAAGAATTTCTGAGCTTTAAACCACACAATATGCCACGCACACAACAACTATACTTCCTAAAGAAAATCCATAAAAATCCAATAGCAGTAAGACCCATAGTTAGCGGATGCGGAGGCCCAACTGAAAAAATATCACAATTCCTAGACTTTCACTTACAACCACATGTTCCTAAGATAAAATCCTATACAAGAGATAGCGGAGACATAATTAATCATCTAGAGCAATTGAAAATCCCACCAAATTGCATACTAACCACAATAGATGTAAAAGCCCTTTACCTTAACATACCACACAGTGAAGGCATTAAAGCAGTTCTAAATAGACTTTACTATAAAAACCACAACTCAGAAGATATACCAGTGCCCCCTAGTACTATGTCAGATCTACTCAAAATAGTGCTCACCAAAAACTACTTCCAATTTGCTGATGAAATGTACCACCAAATCCAAGGTACAGCAATGGGAACCAAAATGGCACCAGCATATGCCAATATTTTTATGGCAGAGCTAGAAGAAGAACTTTTAGACAAATATCATATCAAACCACTACTGTGGAAGAGATATATAGATGATATCCTATGCATCTGGCCAGGTACAATGTCAGACCTAAAAACATTCATGATATACTTAAACCAAGCTCATACAACAATTAAATTCACTCATGAAAGCTCAACAACGAGCGTAGACTTTCTTGACATCACTATCTACAAAGGAAAGAGATTTGAACTACAGAATATACTAGATGTAAAACCTTTCTTTAAAAAAACAAATAAATTCCAATACTTGCAATACAAATCAGCCCACCCAAGACAAACATTCAGTAGCCTAATCAAAGGTGAACTGACAAGACTACTAAGAGCCTGCTCAGACAAAGATGAGTACACTGCAGTACAAAACAAACTTTATAAAGAATTCAGAAACAGAGGCTATCCAGCTAAGCTAATTAGACAAGTCATAGACTCAGTACCTCATGAAAACAGAACAGAAATACTTGGTCCAAAAGACCTTACCAACAAAAAATATGATACATTTCTAGTGCTAGAATACGCAGAAGACTTGGACGTAAAGAAACTAAGGTCTACACTTAAACCACTATCCCATGAGGAAGAACATGTACCTAAACCATGTCTAAGCCTAAAAAGAAAAAGAAATTTAGGACAACATCTAGTCAGAGCGAAGTTAAAACACTGCTCAGACCCACCCAAATCTAACACACCTATCACCATCCCAGTCACAGCAGAACTCAAAGGCCAATCGGCAGGGTGCAACAATGCTGGATGTAAATGCTGTCCACTAATGTCCAGAAAACAAAGAATTCACTCTAGCTACAACAACAGAAGCTTTTCCACACCTACCTATGCAAACTGCAACACTAGGAATGTAATATACCTCATAGAATGTACAAAGTGCACTAAAAGAAACCAATATGTAGGACAAACTCAAAGATGCATGAACATTAGACTAGGAGGACACAGAGCAGCTTCTAAAACTAAACCTAACCTACCTATATACAAGCATTTCCTAACCCTCCCCAACCACAACTTAGAAAAAGACATTAAAATTACTATCCTAGAAAAAACTACCACAGATCAACTCACCACAAGAGAAAGTCACTGGATATCCACCATGGAGACTGTGTACCCCAAAGGACTCAACAGCAGATTTGAATAGAAGGCTCCATTCCTTCTTCCTAAGGTAAATACATCAATGTCTAACACCTACTGTGCTCTATTATTACAGCTGAAATTAAAAAAACGCCTGACGACCCTTACCCTCCGAGGGAATTTAGCAAGGAGCCCTGCCCAATATATTGAAGCTGCAAGCCAGCCACTCCCACTAATCTCCGTGCAAGCAATGGACCCGATACCTGCGCAAAGAAACTCAATTAACACCTCTGACTCGCCAATCAGAACGCTTTCAATGCTCTTTATATCACCATACCTCGTGCATTCACTTCTCATTTTTCATTTGTAACCCTGAAGAAGGCGCATCAGTCGCTGAAACGTTGGTTTTCAATTATAATAAGAAATGCTTCAAACGAAAGCGAGTCAGATGGTAACTAGAAGTAAGATTAGTTATTTAAATGCTATTCCAGGCGTGGAGCTGCCAAAATCTAAAGGCCCTGCCCTGCCCCAGCCCATAGCCCCAGCCCCAACCCTAGCCCTAGCCCTAGCCCTAGCCCTAGCCCTAGCCCTAGCCCTAGCCCTAGCCCTAGCCCTAGCCCTAGCCCTAGCCCTAGCCCCCTAGCCCTAGCCCTAGCCCTAGCCCTAGCCCTAGCCCTAGCCCTAGCCCTAGCCCTAGCCCTAGCCCTAGCCCTAGCCCTAGCCCTAGCCCTAGCCCTAGCCCTAGCCCTAGCCCTAGCCCTAGCCCTAGCCCTAGCCCTAGCCCTAGTCCTAGCCCTAGCCCTACACTAGCCCTAGCCCTAGCCCTAGCCCGCCCAGCCCTAGCCCCAGTGACACCTGACGAGAAGAAAGTCCACCAAGATATGCTCACAAAGACCAACGAGAACATTCTGAAAGAACAAGAGGAACTTGAAGAAAGGAAGAGAAGGAAGCTGGAATTCCTGGAACACCCGAGAGCCAGACAACCAAGAGACAGGAGAAGTAAGAACAACTATAGTTATAACCCTAATCAGAGAGCCAACCACCCGTACAACAGATTCCCCAGACAGTACAGAGGTCAGCCTAGACGTGGTAATAACCAAAGACCCAGACCACAGCATTTAGCTCAGAGAGGAGCCCCTCCCCCAGCTCAGCAAGCAAATATCCCTGCTCATACCCAGCCTCAAAGCTACATGCAAGTCCAAGCAACTGGACACGCCCCCCAACCAAATGTAGCAGAACTAACTAATCTATTCTCGAACTGGCTAAGACAGAACGGTCCACACGTTCCCCAACAACCACCTACACTAGTTCCCAGGCCACCCTGTGCTATGGAGATGCAACAACCACGCCCTCCCCAACAACCTCCAACACTAGTTCCCAAGCCACCCTGCGCTGTTGGGATGCAGCAGCCAACGCTGCATAACCCAGCAGTTAACCCTCCGTATGGGCAGCCCCCCATGCTGTTCAACGGAGGTCAGCAGGTTTTTCCATGACTGGACAGGCCTACACGGCAGCCAAAGAGGGTCACGACTCTAGAACGGAAATTAAAACTTTATATGGAACAGATTTTACTAACAATTATCAATATTGTAGTATGCATGAATTCAATTATAATAACAATTATCAACCCTATGATGTAAATATGCATGTACCTAATAACAAGTATCACTCCCACAACTACGCACAAGCTGGAAATAACTTGACAGACACAATACAAACAGACAACAAAAGAATGAATACAAATAGGCACAACAATCAAAGAAAAACAAACAAAAGACACATCAGCAACAGACATATAAGTAAACATCACAGAAACAGATACAATAATTCAAATAAAAAACTAATAAATAAAGTCAAAGACGCTAACACATACATTACCAATCTGTCAAGTAGAACACTCACACAGACCCAGAAGAAAGTACTAACGCTAGGTCTAAAGTTCGTCCCCAGTCACACAACACATGACACTGCTCTTCACCAGTCACTCTTGAACTTCAACAGATCTAACAGACTAAAATACTACTTTAGAAATAATCCAAATAGAGAACAGCATCCATTCAGACAAAAGAGCACCTGGCAACCACCTAGAGCCTCAGTAGAAGTAGAAAATTACCTACATAGAATAGAACAATCATTCAATAAACTGACTCACAAACACATCTTCCCTAACCTTACCAAACTAGAACAAAAAGCACTAAAAGAACTAGCGTCAGACCCTTCCCTAGTAATTAAAAATGCAGACAAAGGCTCAGGTATAGTAGTAGAAGACACACAACAATACATAAAGGACGGACTAGATCATTTATCAGACAATACTATCTATGAAAAAATAAACTCTGACCCGACACTACCACTAGCAGAAGCCATCAATAACTATGTAGCCAGAACGTACGATAAAGGAATTATAGATAAAACGACTAGTGACTACCTGAGCTTCCAACCTAACAAGATGCCAAGAACACAACAACTTTACTTTCTCAAAAAAATACACAAAACACCCATAGCTGTCAGACCTATAGTTAGTGGATGCGGAGGCCCTACAGAAAGAATCTCAGAATTCATAGATATACACCTACAACCACTAGTTTCCACAGTAGATTCATATATCAAAGATAGTGGACACATCATACGCATACTAGAGGAAACCAAGATCCCAACAGATTGCACACTAGCCACTATAGACGTCAAAGCATTGTACCTAAATATACCACACAAGGAAGGCGTCCAAGCTGTTATCAACAAACTGTATAGAAATAATCCCAACGGTACAGAAGTACCCATCCCTCAAGGGACAATGACAGACTTACTAAATATAGTACTCACCAAGAACTACTTCCAGTTCTCAGAACAAATGTACCATCAAATCCAAGGCACTGCAATGGGTACCAAAATGGCCCCAGCCTATGCTAACCTATTCATGGCAGACCTAGAAGAAAAACTACTGAGAAATTACCATACTAAGCCAATAATATGGAAAAGGTATATAGACGACGTATTTTGTGTCTGGCCAGGCAACTCAGAAAGCCTTAAGCAATTCATAGATTACCTTAATGGTACCCACCCAACTATTAAATTTACTTATGAACATTCAGACAAATCCATAGACTTTCTAGACCTCACACTATATAGAGGAGAGAGATACAGCTCAACAAATTACTTAGATATCAAACCCTTCTTCAAAAAAACTAACAAATTCCAATACTTGGAATATTCATCAGCCCACCCAAGAAAAACATTTGGGAGTTTAATCAAGGGAGAACTCACAAGACTCCTCAGAGCGTGCTCTAATGAAAACACCTACATAGAAGTAGCAGACAAAATGACTAAAGCCTTCAGAGAAAGAGGTTATCCTAAGAAACTAATAAAAAGAGTACAAGACTCTGTGCCTTACTCAAATAGAATCAACCTAATACAAGAAAGAAACAGACCTCCTTGCACTTATGACACCTTTCTAGTTATCCAATTTACACCTGACCTAGATGTTAATGAAATGAGATCAATAATAAAACCAACCATAACAGAGGAGGCCCATGTTCCCAAACCATGCCTAAGTCTTAAGAGATCCAATACTATAGGCAAAAGACTAGTCAGAGCAAAGCTAAAAGATGTGACAGACCCACCCAAATCCACAGAAAAGATGGCCATACACAGTACACCAGACCTAACAGGCAACTCAGGAGGATGTGCTACCCCAGGCTGCAAATGCTGCAAGTCCATGTCTAGAAAAGTCATTATAAGATCAACACACAACAACAAATCATTTAGAACACCTACTCACACTAACTGCCATACCACCAATGTAATATACCTACTAGAATGCACAAGATGCAGTAAAAGAAACCAATACGTAGGCCAAACTCAAAGGACAATGACTAAAAGACTAGCAGGACACAGAGCAGCTAGTAGAATCAAAACAAACCTACCAATATATAAACACTTTGCAAACTCACCATATCACAGTTTCAACAATGACATTAAAGTCACCATACTAGAAAAGACATCAAGCCATAACTTGGATGATAGAGAAAGACACTGGATAAACACACTGGAAACAGTATACCCAAAAGGACTTAACAGTAGATACGAGTAAAACCAGACTCAACAGACCTACCCTAAGGCGTAGAATAGAATTGTTATTGTTTATCCGTTACTATTACTACCAAATTAGACGCTGGAACTCGCACCTGAGGAGGCCACACCCCCCGAAATTGAAACTCAAAACTAACAGCGTCCTCGGGAAGAGTTCGACAAAGACCCCCGACTAATTAAACAATTCAGCACGCAAGTGCACTAGTGGACCAATCACATTAGCTAGAGTCATCTCCCCTCTCTATTTTAAACCTGTATTCACGTGGCATTCATCTATTCAGTTTTATATCTTTCCTGAAGAAGGCTATCACAGCCGAAACGTTGAAAGAACTGAAATAACTTTAACTTTTAACTTAATTAGCTAAGCCACGATGTCCACTAGAGTAAAGACCAGATCTCAGCATACCTACGCTGAGATAGCGAACAGAAGCGAGGGATCAGTCGCAAGAGGCCCACAGACATCATCACTGCCGATGCCCTTAGCCCAAACCTCTAGCCCAACCCTAGCCCACCAAGAGACAGGTCCCATGAGCACGGAAGTGCCCGCTCAGAACAGCTCATCCATAGATATGACAGATATTGAAGACGATCTACTACTAGATGAAGCTCCACCTAGAAGCAAAAAGACTCTACTAACACTAAGACAAGAGTATAAGAAGCTCAAATTATCACTAAACAAAGCTAGAAGCCACCTGGCATTCGTCCATGCCTGCAATGATAAGCAAACTGTGCCTAAAGGCCTGCAAGTCAATGTCCGTTGCAATGCTCTATTAGCAGACTTGACAGATGTCAAAGAGAGATTCCAAGGCACTAAAGATAAAGCAGAACACAGCTATGTCGAAGCACTAGTCCTACACTATGCCAAAATCGAAATGAAACTGAAGAATGATCTGGAAGCAGTCATTGCAGAAATGGAAGCCACAGCAAGAACAGTGACACCTGACGAGAAGAAAGTCCACCAAGATATGCTCACAAAGACCAACGAGAACATTCTGAAAGAACAAGAGGAACTTGAAGAAAGGAAGAGAAGGAAGCTGGAATTCCTGGAACACCCGAGAGCCAGACAACCAAGAGACAGGAGAAGTAAGAACAACTATAGTTATAACCCTAATCAGAGAGCCAACCACCCGTACAACAGATTCCCCAGACAGTACAGAGGTCAGCCTAGACGTGGTAATAACCAAAGACCCAGACCACAGCATTTAGCTCAGAGAGGAGCCCCTCCCCCAGCTCAGCAAGCAAATATCCCTGCTCATACCCAGCCTCAAAGCTACATGCAAGTCCAAGCAACTGGACACGCCCCCCAACCAAATGTAGCAGAACTAACTAATCTATTCTCGAACTGGCTAAGACAGAACGGTCCACACGTTCCCCAACAACCACCTACACTAGTTCCCAGGCCACCCTGTGCTATGGAGATGCAACAACCACGCCCTCCCCAACAACCTCCAACACTAGTTCCCAAGCCACCCTGCGCTGTTGGGATGCAGCAGCCAACGCTGCATAACCCAGCAGTTAACCCTCCGTATGGGCAGCCCCCCATGCTGTTCAACGGAGGTCAGCAGGTTTTTCCATGACTGGACAGGCCTACACGGCAGCCAAAGAGGGTCACGACTCTAGAACGGAAATTAAAACTTTATATGGAACAGATTTTACTAACAATTATCAATATTGTAGTATGCATGAATTCAATTATAATAACAATTATCAACCCTATGATGTAAATATGCATGTACCTAATAACAAGTATCACTCCCACAACTACGCACAAGCTGGAAATAACTTGACAGACACAATACAAACAGACAACAAAAGAATGAATACAAATAGGCACAACAATCAAAGAAAAACAAACAAAAGACACATCAGCAACAGACATATAAGTAAACATCACAGAAACAGATACAATAATTCAAATAAAAAACTAATAAATAAAGTCAAAGACGCTAACACATACATTACCAATCTGTCAAGTAGAACACTCACACAGACCCAGAAGAAAGTACTAACGCTAGGTCTAAAGTTCGTCCCCAGTCACACAACACATGACACTGCTCTTCACCAGTCACTCTTGAACTTCAACAGATCTAACAGACTAAAATACTACTTTAGAAATAATCCAAATAGAGAACAGCATCCATTCAGACAAAAGAGCACCTGGCAACCACCTAGAGCCTCAGTAGAAGTAGAAAATTACCTACATAGAATAGAACAATCATTCAATAAACTGACTCACAAACACATCTTCCCTAACCTTACCAAACTAGAACAAAAAGCACTAAAAGAACTAGCGTCAGACCCTTCCCTAGTAATTAAAAATGCAGACAAAGGCTCAGGTATAGTAGTAGAAGACACACAACAATACATAAAGGACGGACTAGATCATTTATCAGACAATACTATCTATGAAAAAATAAACTCTGACCCGACACTACCACTAGCAGAAGCCATCAATAACTATGTAGCCAGAACGTACGATAAAGGAATTATAGATAAAACGACTAGTGACTACCTGAGCTTCCAACCTAACAAGATGCCAAGAACACAACAACTTTACTTTCTCAAAAAAATACACAAAACACCCATAGCTGTCAGACCTATAGTTAGTGGATGTGGAGGCCCTACAGAAAGAATCTCAGAATTCATAGATATACACCTACAACCACTAGTTTCCACAGTAGATTCATATATCAAAGATAGTGGACACATCATACGCATACTAGAGGAAACCAAGATCCCAACAGATTGCACACTAGCCACTATAGACGTCAAAGCATTGTACCTAAATATACCACACAAGGAAGGCGTCCAAGCTGTTATCAACAAACTGTATAGAAATAATCCCAACGGTACAGAAGTACCCATCCCTCAAGGGACAATGACAGACTTACTAAATATAGTACTCACCAAGAACTACTTCCAGTTCTCAGAACAAATGTACCATCAAATCCAAGGCACTGCAATGGGTACCAAAATGGCCCCAGCCTATGCTAACCTATTCATGGCAGACCTAGAAGAAAAACTACTGAGAAATTACCATACTAAGCCAATAATATGGAAAAGGTATATAGACGACGTATTTTGTGTCTGGCCAGGCAACTCAGAAAGCCTTAAGCAATTCATAGATTACCTTAATGGTACCCACCCAACTATTAAATTTACTTATGAACATTCAGACAAATCCATAGACTTTCTAGACCTCACACTATATAGAGGAGAGAGATACAGCTCAACAAATTACTTAGATATCAAACCCTTCTTCAAAAAAACTAACAAATTCCAATACTTGGAATATTCATCAGCCCACCCAAGAAAAACATTTGGGAGTTTAATCAAGGGAGAACTCACAAGACTCCTCAGAGCGTGCTCTAATGAAAACACCTACATAGAAGTAGCAGACAAAATGACTAAAGCCTTCAGAGAAAGAGGTTATCCTAAGAAACTAATAAAAAGAGTACAAGACTCTGTGCCTTACTCAAATAGAATCAACCTAATACAAGAAAGAAACAGACCTCCTTGCACTTATGACACCTTTCTAGTTATCCAATTTACACCTGACCTAGATGTTAATGAAATGAGATCAATAATAAAACCAACCATAACAGAGGAGGCCCATGTTCCCCAAACCATGCCTAAGTCTTAAGAGATCCAATACTATAGGCAAAAGACTAGTCAGAGCAAAGCTAAAAGATGTGACAGACCCACCCAAATCCACAGAAAAGATGGCCATACACAGTACACCAGACCTAACAGGCAACTCAGGAGGATGTGCTACCCCAGCTGCAAATGCTGCAAGTCCATGTCTAGAAAAGTCATTATAAGATCAACACACAACAACAAATCATTTAGAACACCTACTCACACTAACTGCCATACCACCAATGTAATATACCTACTAGAATGCACAAGATGCAGTAAAGAAACCAATACGTAGGCCAAACTCAAAGGACAATGACTAAAAGACTAGCAGGACACAGGCAGCTAGTAGAATCAAAACCAAACCTACCAATATATAAACACTTTGCAAACTCACCATATCACAGTTTCAACAATGACATTTAAAGTCACCATACTAGAAAAGACATCAAGCCATAACTTGGATGATAGAGAAAGACACTGGATAAACACACTGGAAACAGTATACCCAAAAGGACTTAACAGTAGATACGAGTAAAACCAGACTCAACAGACCTACCCTAAGGCGTAGAATAGAATTGTTATTGTTTATCCGTTACTATTACTACCAAATTAGACGCTGGAACTCGCACCTGAGGAGGCCACACCCCCCGAAATTGAAACTCAAAACTAACAGCGTCCTCGGGAAGAGTTCGACAAAGACCCCCGACTAATTAAACAATTCAGCACGCAAGTGCACTAGTGGACCAATCACATTAGCTAGAGTCATCTCCCCTCTCTATTTTAAACCTGTATTCACGTGGCATTCATCTATTCAGTTTTATATCTTTCCTGAAGAAGGCTATCACAGCCGAAACGTTGAAAGAACTGAAATAACTTTAACTTTTAACTTAATTAGCTAAGCCACGATGTCCACTAGAGTAAAGACCAGATCTCAGCATACCTACGCTGAGATAGCGAACAGAAGCGAGGGATCAGTCGCAAGAGGCCCACAGACATCATCACTGCCGATGCCCTTAGCCCAAACCTCTAGCCCAACCCTAGCCCACCAAGAGACAGGTCCCATGAGCACGGAAGTGCCCGCTCAGAACAGCTCATCCATAGATATGACAGATATTGAAGACGATCTACTACTAGATGAAGCTCCACCTAGAAGCAAAAAGACTCTACTAACACTAAGACAAGAGTATAAGAAGCTCAAATTATCACTAAACAAAGCTAGAAGCCACCTGGCATTCGTCCATGCCTGCAATGATAAGCAAACTGTGCCTAAAGGCCTGCAAGTCAATGTCCGTTGCAATGCTCTATTAGCAGACTTGACAGATGTCAAAGAGAGATTCCAAGGCACTAAAGATAAAGCAGAACACAGCTATGTCGAAGCACTAGTCCTACACTATGCCAAAATCGAAATGAAACTGAAGAATGATCTGGAAGCAGTCATTGCAGAAATGGAAGCCACAGCAAGAACAGTGACACCTGACGAGAAGAAAGTCCACCAAGATATGCTCACAAAGACCAACGAGAACATTCTGAAAGAACAAGAGGAACTTGAAGAAAGGAAGAGAAGGAAGCTGGAATTCCTGGAACACCCGAGAGCCAGACAACCAAGAGACAGGAGAAGTAAGAACAACTATAGTTATAACCCTAATCAGAGAGCCAACCACCCGTACAACAGATTCCCCAGACAGTACAGAGGTCAGCCTAGACGTGGTAATAACCAAAGACCCAGACCACAGCATTTAGCTCAGAGAGGAGCCCCTCCCCCAGCTCAGCAAGCAAATATCCCTGCTCATACCCAGCCTCAAAGCTACATGCAAGTCCAAGCAACTGGACACGCCCCCCAACCAAATGTAGCAGAACTAACTAATCTATTCTCGAACTGGCTAAGACAGAACGGTCCACACGTTCCCCAACAACCACCTACACTAGTTCCCAGGCCACCCTGTGCTATGGAGATGCAACAACCACGCCCTCCCCAACAACCTCCAACACTAGTTCCCAAGCCACCCTGCGCTGTTGGGATGCAGCAGCCAACGCTGCATAACCCAGCAGTTAACCCTCCGTATGGGCAGCCCCCCATGCTGTTCAACGGAGGTCAGCAGGTTTTTCCATGACTGGACAGGCCTACACGGCAGCCAAAGAGGGTCACGACTCTAGAACGGAAATTAAAACTTTATATGGAACAGATTTTACTAACAATTATCAATATTGTAGTATGCATGAATTCAATTATAATAACAATTATCAACCCTATGATGTAAATATGCATGTACCTAATAACAAGTATCACTCCCACAACTACGCACAAGCTGGAAATAACTTGACAGACACAATACAAACAGACAACAAAAGAATGAATACAAATAGGCACAACAATCAAAGAAAAACAAACAAAAGACACATCAGCAACAGACATATAAGTAAACATCACAGAAACAGATACAATAATTCAAATAAAAAACTAATAAATAAAGTCAAAGACGCTAACACATACATTACCAATCTGTCAAGTAGAACACTCACACAGACCCAGAAGAAAGTACTAACGCTAGGTCTAAAGTTCGTCCCCAGTCACACAACACATGACACTGCTCTTCACCAGTCACTCTTGAACTTCAACAGATCTAACAGACTAAAATACTACTTTAGAAATAATCCAAATAGAGAACAGCATCCATTCAGACAAAAGAGCACCTGGCAACCACCTAGAGCCTCAGTAGAAGTAGAAAATTACCTACATAGAATAGAACAATCATTCAATAAACTGACTCACAAACACATCTTCCCTAACCTTACCAAACTAGAACAAAAAGCACTAAAAGAACTAGCGTCAGACCCTTCCCTAGTAATTAAAAATGCAGACAAAGGCTCAGGTATAGTAGTAGAAGACACACAACAATACATAAAGGACGGACTAGATCATTTATCAGACAATACTATCTATGAAAAAATAAACTCTGACCCGACACTACCACTAGCAGAAGCCATCAATAACTATGTAGCCAGAACGTACGATAAAGGAATTATAGATAAAACGACTAGTGACTACCTGAGCTTCCAACCTAACAAGATGCCAAGAACACAACAACTTTACTTTCTCAAAAAAATACACAAAACACCCATAGCTGTCAGACCTATAGTTAGTGGATGCGGAGGCCCTACAGAAAGAATCTCAGAATTCATAGATATACACCTACAACCACTAGTTTCCACAGTAGATTCATATATCAAAGATAGTGGACACATCATACGCATACTAGAGGAAACCAAGATCCCAACAGATTGCACACTAGCCACTATAGACGTCAAAGCATTGTACCTAAATATACCACACAAGGAAGGCGTCCAAGCTGTTATCAACAAACTGTATAGAAATAATCCCAACGGTACAGAAGTACCCATCCCTCAAGGGACAATGACAGACTTACTAAATATAGTACTCACCAAGAACTACTTCCAGTTCTCAGAACAAATGTACCATCAAATCCAAGGCACTGCAATGGGTACCAAAATGGCCCCAGCCTATGCTAACCTATTCATGGCAGACCTAGAAGAAAAACTACTGAGAAATTACCATACTAAGCCAATAATATGGAAAAGGTATATAGACGACGTATTTTGTGTCTGGCCAGGCAACTCAGAAAGCCTTAAGCAATTCATAGATTACCTTAATGGTACCCACCCAACTATTAAATTTACTTATGAACATTCAGACAAATCCATAGACTTTCTAGACCTCACACTATATAGAGGAGAGAGATACAGCTCAACAAATTACTTAGATATCAAACCCTTCTTCAAAAAAACTAACAAATTCCAATACTTGGAATATTCATCAGCCCACCCAAGAAAAACATTTGGGAGTTTAATCAAGGGAGAACTCACAAGACTCCTCAGAGCGTGCTCTAATGAAAACACCTACATAGAAGTAGCAGACAAAATGACTAAAGCCTTCAGAGAAAGAGGTTATCCTAAGAAACTAATAAAAAGAGTACAAGACTCTGTGCCTTACTCAAATAGAATCAACCTAATACAAGAAAGAAACAGACCTCCTTGCACTTATGACACCTTTCTAGTTATCCAATTTACACCTGACCTAGATGTTAATGAAATGAGATCAATAATAAAACCAACCATAACAGAGGAGGCCCATGTTCCCAAACCATGCCTAAGTCTTAAGAGATCCAATACTATAGGCAAAAGACTAGTCAGAGCAAAGCTAAAAGATGTGACAGACCCACCCAAATCCACAGAAAAGATGGCCATACACAGTACACCAGACCTAACAGGCAACTCAGGAGGATGTGCTACCCCAGGCTGCAAATGCTGCAAGTCCATGTCTAGAAAAGTCATTATAAGATCAACACACAACAACAAATCATTTAGAACACCTACTCACACTAACTGCCATACCACCAATGTAATATACCTACTAGAATGCACAAGATGCAGTAAAAGAAACCAATACGTAGGCCAAACTCAAAGGACAATGACTAAAAGACTAGCAGGACACAGAGCAGCTAGTAGAATCAAAACAAACCTACCAATATATAAACACTTTGCAAACTCACCATATCACAGTTTCAACAATGACATTAAAGTCACCATACTAGAAAAGACATCAAGCCATAACTTGGATGATAGAGAAAGACACTGGATAAACACACTGGAAACAGTATACCCAAAAGGACTTAACAGTAGATACGAGTAAAACCAGACTCAACAGACCTACCCTAAGGCGTAGAATAGAATTGTTATTGTTTATCCGTTACTATTACTACCAAATTAGACGCTGGAACTCGCACCTGAGGAGGCCACACCCCCCGAAATTGAAACTCAAAACTAACAGCGTCCTCGGGAAGAGTTCGACAAAGACCCCCGACTAATTAAACAATTCAGCACGCAAGTGCACTAGTGGACCAATCACATTAGCTAGAGTCATCTCCCCTCTCTATTTTAAACCTGTATTCACGTGGCATTCATCTATTCAGTTTTATATCTTTCCTGAAGAAGGCTATCACAGCCGAAACGTTGAAAGAACTGAAATAACTTTAACTTTTAACTTAATTAGCTAAGCCACGATGTCCACTAGAGTAAAGACCAGATCTCAGCATACCTACGCTGAGATAGCGAACAGAAGCGAGGGATCAGTCGCAAGAGGCCCACAGACATCATCACTGCCGATGCCCTTAGCCCAAACCTCTAGCCCAACCCTAGCCCTAGCCCTAGCCCTAGCCCTAGCCCTAGCCCTAGCCCTAGCCCTAGCCTCAGACCAATCACTAGTCATAAAAAGTGCAGATAAAGGATCAGGCATTGTAGTAGAAGATAGAGACAAATACATACAAGCAGGCATTAACCACTTATCAGACCAGACCATCTACGAAAAGATACAGTCTGACCCTACACCACAACTAGGCCTTGCTATCAATACTTTTGTCAAATCAATACACAACAGAGGTATTATAGACAACATCACAAAAGACTTTCTCATCTTCCCAACAGACACTCCACCCAGGACCCAGCAACTATACTTTCTAAAAAAGATTCATAAGAATCCAATCTCAGAAAGACCCATAGTTAGTGGCTGTGCTGGCCCAACAGAGAAAATATCTAAACTAGTCGATATGCATCTACAACCCTTTGTCCCTGCCATTAAATCCTACGTCAAAGACAGTGGACATATGATCAACATACTGGAATCAACACCCATACCAGACAACTGCACAATAGCTACCATTGACGTCAAATCACTCTACCTGAATATACCGCACAAAGACGGAATCAAGGCTGTACTCAACAGACTATACCACAACAACCCAGACTCCAACCTGGTAGATATACCACCTGGTACGATGACAGACCTACTCAGCATAGTTCTAACTAAAAACTACTTTCAGTTTGCCGACCAAATGTACCACCAAGTACAGGGTACGGCAATGGGGACTAAGATGGCACCAGCCTATGCCAACATATTCATGGCTGAACTAGAGGAAAGTCTACTACAAAACTACCACACCCAACCGGTCATATGGAAACGTTACATAGATGACATATTCTGTATCTGGCCGGGAGACCAAGACAACCTCAAAGAATTCACTGACTATATTAACTCCTCACACCCCACCATTAAGTTCACATATGAATCTTCCCCCCACACAGTTGACTTCCTAGACCTTACTGTTTACAAAGGCGACAGATACCACAGTACTGGACTACTAGACATCAAACCGTTCTTTAAAAAGACTAACAAATTTCAGTACTTACATTACACGTCTGCTCATCCCAAAAAGACATTTCGCAGCCTAGTCAAAGGTGAATTGACACGCCTCCTTAGAGCCTGTTCGGACGAAGACACCTACAACAACATAGTACACAAACTAACTACAGTATTCAGTGATAGAAACTACCCTTCTAGAATACTAAGGGACACTATACAATCAGTACCTTACAACTGTAGACAAGACATCCTATCACAAAAAGACAAGGAACCTAGTCCCTATGATACATTCCTAGTATTACCTTACACTAAGGATCTGGACTTAAAGACTATCAAATCTAACCTCAAACTAACAGAGACAGAATCTGAGACTGTACCTAAACCTTGTCTAAGTCTGACAAAGACTAAAAACATTGCCAAACACCTAGTGAGAGCTAAACTTAAGGACTGCACAGATCCTCAACAATCTACTGACCCTATTAGAATACCACTGACTGCTAACCTGGACGGACACTCAGCAGGATGCGCCATCCCAGGCTGCAAATGCTGTGCTGTCATGTCTAGAAAGATAAAAATACAATCAAGTTACAATCACAAGTCTTACGGTACTGCTAAACACTCAAACTGTAGCACTCGCAATGTAATCTACTTGATGGAATGCAAGAAATGCACCAAAGGCAACCAATATGTCGGACAAACAAAGAGATCTCTGTCGCAAAGACTTGCGGGACACAGAGCTGCCTATAAAATCAAGACACGCCTCCCGATCTACAAACACTTTATCAACTCACCGGGTCACGTCTTCGGAAGAGACATCAAGCTCTCCATCCTTGAGAAGACGACCCCAGAACAACTCGATGACAGAGAAAGACACTGGATAGGCGCTCTTCAAACAGTCTACCCGAAAGGCCTCAACAGCCGCTACGAATAAAGAAATCAATTTCAAAACGTGGACGAACTCCAAATAACGCACACGATAAACAAACCTGAATACTTCCGCCTGGATCCGAAGCCACACCCAGCTCCATGGCAACACTAAAAAGGAATTAACAAAGCCTAATGCGCACACTGCGCACTCATGTCCAAGCATCTCTGCCGCCAAGAATCAAGCACATCCTTCTTAATAATCAATTATGAACCATCCTAACTCAGTATAAAAGCACCACACGCTCCTCATATCACCCTCTCACCTTGATAAAGACACTCTCATGTTCGAAACGTTGGTGAATTTGAAAATAATTTAATTATTAAGAACAATAGTAGCAATAGAAGTATGCCAGTCACTCGCAAAGATACAAGACAGCAAAGAGAAGGCGTGGTGCCAGCGAGGATGGGAGAGAAAAGGCAGGACCCTTTGCCTCGAGCCCAAGCCCAAGCCCCAACCCTAGCACTAGCCAATACCAGAGCCGGTGCCAAGACCTTAGAGTCCGCCTCCACCTCAAACCAGCCAGAACTCCCGGAACCAGACATACTGGACGATGGTATAGTCCTAATGGACATTGCCCAGCCAGCCACCGAAAAGGTGGACTTGCTAGGACTGAGACAGCTATACAAAAAGACAGTCTGTAACTTTGACAAGGTGTGTAGTCACCTGGACTTCATCTCTGCCTGCAGTGAGAAGTCCAAGACGCCCAATGGACTCAAAGTCAGAGTTAAGTGTAATGCCCTTCTCAAAGACCTCACTACTGTAGAAGCCAAGTTCAACGACACCAAATATACAGCAGAAGCACAATTCACAGAAGCACTCAGGGAACATTACATACAAGCAAAGGAACAACTCAGTCGGGAAATAGTTAAAATAGAACGAAACATCACACTGGAACTAGAAAACTCAACACAAGAAGAAGCGAAATCACACGAAGACATGATGAAAAAAACAGTAGACAACATCAAAAAACAGCAGCAAAGATTAGAAGACACAAAGAAACGAAAGCTAGAAGGACTACTCCATCCACCTGAGAAGAGGAGCAGACAGGGACAACAAGTGCGTAAGTGGACTAACGGTAGAACCAACCAAAGACAAGCACAAGTACCATACCACAGACGCAACCAACAAAAACAGCAACAAAGAAACTCAACCAACTCAACGAACAAAACAAGTACTCCCTATCAGACTCCACACACTAGTTCCTCAGACGTGGTCACTCTAGCCAATCTCCTACAGAAGCTCATCACAAGCGGTCCTGCGGTCCAGCAGCAACCTACACTGCTGACCCATCCTCCCTGTGCTGCAGGGCAACAGCAACCACAGCTGTTTGCTCCTGCAGTTAGTGTATTGGCCGGGCAGCCACCACCGCTGTCTGGTCAGTACCAACGGGGTTTTTGAAAGTTGGACAGGCACCCAGTGCAGTCCGAGAAGGAACCGAACCTCATATGAACCACGGCGGAACAATTGATTTCCATTCCCCTCTTAACTATGTCATTAACAGTTCTGTATCACCATCTTGTGCATCTTCCCACGATTATTACCCCCATAATGGGATTCAGAATAATAAAATTTTAATTGACTTTCAACAAAAAGTGAAACAACTAAACACAAATGACAACATAGAAAGACACAAGAGAAAGAATAGATATAGGAATAAAGTTAATGTGCATGTAAGTGACAGTCACAGAAGTAGATTCTTAAAGTCACTCAGGAAAACAACAAACAATCACGTCGACAGCACGACATACGTTACAAACCTATCACACAAACATCTCACGATGACACAGTACAGAGTACTCGGATTAGGACTTACGTTCGTCCCCAGTAGAATGACCAACAGAGAATCCCTATCAGAGTCCATTTCCAGATTCGAGAGATCCAACAGAATTAAACACTTCTTTAGGAACCAGCCACAGAGAGAGCCCCATCCCTTCCGCCCTAAGAGCACGTGGGAACCTCCTGTGGCCTCCCCAGAAATTGAATCATACCTAAAAAGAGTTAGAAGTACAATAGATAACCACATACCCAATGTGTCTAGATCGAACCTAACTCATACAGAGAGAAAAACCCTCAATGAACTAGCCTCAGACCAATCACTAGTCATAAAAAGTGCAGATAAAGGATCAGGTATTGTAGTAGAAGATAGAGACAAATACATACAAGCAGGCACTAACCATCTATCGGACCAGACCATTTATGAAAAGATACAGTCCGACCCTACACCACAACTAGGCCTCGCTATTAATACTTTTGTCAAATCAATACACAACAGAGGTATTATAGACAACATCACAAAAGACTTTCTCATCTTCCCAACAGACACTCCACCCAGGACCCAGCAACTATACTTTCTAAAAAAGATTCATAAGAATCCAATCTCAGAAAGACCCATAGTTAGTGGCTGTGCTGGCCCAACAGAGAAAATATCTAAACTAGTTGATATGCACCTACAACCCTTTGTCCCTGCCATTAAATCCTACGTCAAAGACAGTGGACATATGATCAACATACTGGAATCAACACCCATACCAGACAACTGCACAATAGCTACCATTGACGTCAAATCACTCTACCTGAATATACCGCACAAAGACGGAATCAAGGCTGTACTCAACAGACTGTACCACAACAACCCAGACTCCAACCTGGTAGATATACCACCTGGTACGATGACAGACCTACTCAGCATAGTTCTAACTAAAAACTACTTTCAGTTTGCCGACCAAATGTACCACCAAGTACAGGGTACGGCAATGGGGACTAAGATGGCACCAGCCTATGCCAATATATTCATGGCTGAACTAGAGGAAAGTCTATTACAAAACTACCACACCCAACCGGTCATATGGAAACGTTACATAGATGACATATTCTGTATCTGGCCGGGAGACCAAGACAACCTCAAAGAATTCATTGACTATATCAACTCCTCACACCCCACCATTAAGTTCACATATGAATCCTCCCCCCACACAGTTGACTTCCTAGACCTTACTGTTTACAAAGGCGACAGATACCACAGTACTGGACTACTAGACATCAAACCGTTCTTTAAAAAGACTAACAAATTTCAGTACTTACATTACACGTCTGCTCATCCCAAAAAGACATTTCGCAGCCTAGTCAAAGGTGAATTGACACGCCTCCTTAGAGCCTGTTCGGACGAAGACACCTACAACAACATAGTACACAAACTAACTACAGTATTCAGTGATAGAAACTACCCTTCTAGAATACTAAGGGACACTATACAATCAGTACCTTACAACTGTAGACAAGACATCCTATCACAAAAAGACAAGGAACCTAGTCCCTATGATACATTCCTAGTATTACCTTACACTAAGGATCTGGACCTAAAGACTATCAAATCTAACCTCAAACTAACAGAGACAGAATCTGAGACTGTACCTAAACCTTGCCTAAGTCTGACAAAGACAAAAAATATTGCCAAACACTTAGTGAGAGCTAAACTTAAGGACTGCACAGATCCTCAACAATCTACTGACCCTATTAGAATACCACTGACTGCTAACCTGGACGGACACTCAGCAGGATGCGCCATCCCAGGCTGCAAATGCTGTGCTGTCATGTCTAGAAAGATAAAAATACAATCAAGTTACAATCACAAGTCCTACGGTACTGCTAAACACTCAAACTGTAGCACTCGCAATGTAATCTACTTGATGGAATGCAAGAAATGCACCAAAGGCAACCAATATGTCGGACAAACAAAGAGATCTCTGTCGCAAAGACTTGCGGGACACAGAGCTGCCTATAAAATCAAGACACGCCTCCCGATCTACAAACACTTTATCAACTCACCGGGTCACGTCTTCGGAAGAGACATCAAGCTCTCCATCCTTGAGAAGACGACCCCAGAACAACTCGATGACAGAGAAAGACACTGGATAGGCGCTCTGCAAACAGTCTACCCGAAAGGCCTCAACAGCCGCTACGAATAAAGAAATCAATTTCAAAACGTGGACGAACTCCAAATAACGCACACGATAAACAAACCTGAATACTTCCGCCTGGATCCGAAGCCACACCCAGCTCCATGGCAACACTAATAATGAATTCAACAAGCCTTATGCGCACACTGCGCACTCATGTCCAAGCATCTCTACCGCCAAGAATCAAGCACATCCTTCTCAATAATCAATTATGAACCTTCCTAGCTCAGTATAAAAGCACCATACGCTCCTCATATCACCCCCACACCTTGATAAAGACACCCATACTGTCGAAACGTTGGTGTAAGCAATTTTTAACTTGAAAATTGAGAAAAAAGAAGCAAAAAAGTATGCCAGAAACCAGAAAAGCAGCAACAAGACAGCAAAAAGAAGGCGTGGTGCCAGCAAGGAAGGGAGAGAGAAGGCAGGACCCTTTGCCTCTACCCCAAGCCCAAGCCCCAACCCTAGCACTAGCCCTAGCCCTAGCCCTAGCCCTAGCCCTAGCCCTAGCCCTAGCCCTAGCCCTAGCCCTAGCCCTAGCCCTAGCCCTAGCCCTAGCCCTAGCCCTAGCCCTAGCCCTAGCCCTAGCCCTAGCCCTAGATGATATCCTATGCATCTGGCCAGGTACAATGTCAGACCTAAAAACATTCATGATATACTTAAACCAAGCTCATACAACAATTAAATTCACTCATGAAAGCTCAACAACGAGCGTAGACTTTCTTGACATCACTATCTACAAAGGAAAGAGATTTGAACTACAGAATATACTAGATGTAAAACCTTTCTTTAAAAAAACAAATAAATTCCAATACTTGCAATACAAATCAGCCCACCCAAGACAAACATTCAGTAGCCTAATCAAAGGTGAACTGACAAGACTACTAAGAGCCTGCTCAGACAAAGATGAGTACACTGCAGTACAAAACAAACTTTATAAAGAATTCAGAAACAGAGGCTATCCAGCTAAGCTAATTAGACAAGTCATAGACTCAGTACCTCATGAAAACAGAACAGAAATACTTGGTCCAAAAGACCTTACCAACAAAAAATATGATACATTTCTAGTGCTAGAATACGCAGAAGACTTGGACGTAAAGAAACTAAGGTCTACACTTAAACCACTATCCCATGAGGAAGAACATGTACCTAAACCATGTCTAAGCCTAAAAAGAAAAAGAAATTTAGGACAACATCTAGTCAGAGCGAAGTTAAAACACTGCTCAGACCCACCCAAATCTAACACACCTATCACCATCCCAGTCACAGCAGAACTCAAAGGCCAATCGGCAGGGTGCAACAATGCTGGATGTAAATGCTGTCCACTAATGTCCAGAAAACAAAGAATTCACTCTAGCTACAACAACAGAAGCTTTTCCACACCTACCTATGCAAACTGCAACACTAGGAATGTAATATACCTCATAGAATGTACAAAGTGCACTAAAAGAAACCAATATGTAGGACAAACTCAAAGATGCATGAACATTAGACTAGGAGGACACAGAGCAGCTTCTAAAACTAAACCTAACCTACCTATATACAAGCATTTCCTAACCCTCCCCAACCACAACTTAGAAAAAGACATTAAAATAACTATCCTAGAAAAAACTACCACAGATCAACTCACCACAAGAGAAAGTCACTGGATATCCACCATGGAGACTGTGTACCCCAAAGGACTCAACAGCAGATTTGAATAGAAGGCTCCATTCCTTCTTCCTAAGGTAAATACATCAATGTCTAACACCTACTGTGCTCTATTATTACAGCTGAAATTAAAAAAAACGCCTGACGACCCTTACCCTCCGAGGGAATTTAGCAAGGAGCCCTGCCCAATATATTGAAGCTGCAAGCCAGCCACTCCCACTAATCTCCGTGCAAGCAATGGACCCGATACCTGCGCAAAGAAACTCAATTAACACCTCTGACTCGCCAATCAGAACGCTTTCAATGCTCTTTATATCACCATACCTCGTGCATTCACTTCTCATTTTTCATTTGTAACCCTGAAGAAGGCGCATCAGTCGCTGAAACGTTGGTTTTCAATTATAATAAGAAATGCTTCAAACGAAAGCGAGTCAGATGGTAACTAGAAGTAAGATTAGTTATTTAAATGCTATTCCAGGCGTGGAGCTGCCAAAATCTAAAGGCCCTGCCCTGCCCCAGCCCATAGCCCCAGCCCCAACCCTAGCCCTAGCCCTAGCCCTAGCCCTAGCCCTAGAGATTGCAGTGTAATTTAACAAAAATAAACGAAATAAAAGTCTCGTCCAATCCCACTACATTATTCCACCACGATAAAGTCTTCCAAGCTACGAAACGCAACGTAGAAAATATAGCTAAAAGAAAACGATACATAACGGAGAATAAATTAGATAAATTATTTTTTGATAAATACAAACGTAGAAGACCGAGAGATAATTCCATCCCAACCCTGAGTCCAAGAAACCTGCAAAACAACATTCAACAACATAATCTACCTATTCAATCACCTAGTAACATAATTTCAACAGACAGACAACAAAATATTCAACCTATCTCCACAACTACGGCTACCTTACATCCCTTAATTAACAACATTCCGACAAGTATCACTAATAATTCTATTCCTACGGCTACTAATATTATTTCCTCTGAGGGAGATCCTAGTTCTAACTTACCAGCTATTCCTATTGTTAGTAGTTCGAGTCTATCAGTCAATAGTACGAGTACATCAGCTATCAGCGCAATGTCTAACTCCAGAACAGTTACTAGTCGTTCGTTATCTAATTCCACTCACAATTCCACGCAACGGCCACCATTCTTCACCGCAACTAGATTACCACTACGAACATTAATTGACAACATAAGAAGTGCAACTAATAATACTAATAATGTCCTTGCTCCAATAAGAAGTACAAGCTCGATAGTGAGTCCTACGGTTAGTACGAGTGCATTATCTAATTCTATTACTAATCCTACAGCTAATTCTACCTACCTACCTAACCTACCTAACCTACCTAACTTACCTAGTACTACAACTAACCTACCCTACACTACCGCTAATCCTAACTTAACTAACTACTCAAGAGCAAGAAATACCTCCTATGCATGTACTTTAACTACCACCACAGCGAGAATGGACCCTTCTAGAAGAATTTGCAATATCCTTACACCAGTCACTACAAATACAATTACTCTCGATAATTTCACCACCACTAATATTCCTATCTGTTTGCCTTCAAGCACGAGAGAGTCAACACCCACCCCATCAGACCATCCTTATTCTATAGTGACTAGATCAAGAGCCCGTCAACATCGTCAATAAAGAAATCACTGCCAAGACATCTATAGACATGAACTACTTCCATTTAACTATTTTTCTCATTTTTCTAGCTGACCTCATTTTCTACAACTTTTTTAAATCCCCTTCAATCCTCATCATTTTGCATTTCTTCCGCCATTCCTTTCAATCAACCTTTCTACCTCAGCCGTCTTTTTACTTTGCCTGATATTTTTTCCATTTTTTCTTTGTTTACACTGTATCTCTCTTTGTATATTTGTGCTCAGACTCCAGGGCTGGACCCTTTACCAGGCCCAGTGTTTGCAGCCTCAGGAGACTGGTGCTCCTGCGCACAACTCTTTTTATTTTCACTATTTAAACTCATTTTTGTTCTCTTTCTCATTTACCTTGACAAAGACTCCCTCTAGTCGAAACGTCGGTATTCTGTATTGTATTTGAATTATAACAACTCAACTGTGAAGTCAATTGTACCTTGGGATATAAATAATAACAGCAAGCTAATAGTTTTTCTACTTTTAATTCTAATTTACTCCTGCGGGCAGGTTACTTTTACATCTTTAAGTTCAAGACACGGACCAGCTTAGGAAATATTTTAGCCCTGCGCCCTAGCCGCAAAGACAAAACAACACAAGAGATAGAGAGAATGCCCCTCCCAGGCATCAGCAGAGACAGAGCAGTAACCAGCAACAAACCCAACCCATGGCAGAAGAAGTAGCCAAGCTATCTGGAATGCTGCAGACGTTGATGACAAGACTGCCACCTGCGCAGCCACAACTGAGACCCCCACTCCAACCCTACCCTCTGGGACAGCAGCCACCACAACTGCTGGCCCCCGGAGGGCAAGGTCCACCGGGGCAGCCACCACAGCTGCTCGGGGGGACCTACCAGGGTTTCCGCTAGAGGGACAGGCGGACACATCCGCAGTCACAACAAACTATATTACTTGTATTCCTAATGTTCAGTCTAACGACTATGATTTTCAATTAAATTCAAATCCATACTTACGGTCAGAATATAACTTAGAATTAAGTGAAAAAGCTAACACTTATCCTATTAACAAAACCAAAACGAGAATGTCGACTAGAAACAGAACATATGAACCACGCAACAACAGAAATAGATACAAAAGATCACTAAACAAAACCAGGACAGACAACATAGACGCACACAAGTACATAACAAACCTATCGACAAAGACGCTAACTCAGTGTCAAACCAAAGTACTAACAAAGGGACTGGCCTTCATCCCGACTACACGTATGAACAGGCCAAAATTAAACGACACAGTACGAGAGTTCCAACGTTCGAACAGACTAAAGTACTACTTCAGAAACAGCATGTCACAGGAGATACATCCATTCAGACAGAAGAGCACTTGGCTACCTCCCAGAGCCTCAGACGATGTAGAGAGATACCTACAGAGAATAGAGAAAGACATTAATGAATTGGAACAGACAAGCTTCTTCCCAAACATGACCAGAGCAGAAACTCAAGCTCTCAGAGAACTAGCAGCCGACCCAGACATAGTGATAAAAAATGCAGACAAGGGTTCAGGCATAGTAATAGAAGACAGAGAAAAATATATAGCAGACGGGAAGGAACACTTAGAAGACACAAATATATATGAGAAAATAGACGCAGACCCAACGCTACAATTAGCGAAGGCAATTAACAAGTTTACGAACAGAATGCATGACAAGGGAATCGTAGACAGCCCCACCCACACTTACTTGCACTTCAAGGAGGAACAAATGCCCAGGACACAACAACTGTACTTCCTTAAAAAGATTCACAAGAACCCCATAGCAGTGAGACCCATAGTAAGTGGCTGCGGAGGCCCAACAGAGAAAATTTCACAACTAGTAGACCTACACCTACAACCACATGTCAAGAAAATAGACTCGTACATCAAAGACACTAACCATGTAATAGACTTGATAGAAAACACTACCATCCCACAGCACTGTATACTGGCAACTATAGATGTGAAAGCCCTTTACCTCAACATTCCACACAGAGACGGAATCGAGGCAGTCCTCAACAGACTTTACAGGAACAACCCTGACTCGGACGAGGTAGAAATACCACCTGGAACAATGAAAGACCTGTTAAACATAGTACTGACCAAAAACTACTTTCAATTTGCCGACACCATGTACCACCAAGTACAAGGAACGGCAATGGGCACAAAAATGGCCCCGGCATATGCCAATCTATTCATGGCAGAACTAGAAGAAAGATTACTAGACAACTACCACATCAAACCAATCATATGGAAAAGATACATTGACGACGTACTATGTATATGGCCAGACACGGAACAAGAATTAGAGAAATTCATGAACTACCTCAACAGCAGTCATGATACTATCAAATTCACATACGAGCACTCAAAGGACAGCATAGATTTCCTAGACATCACACTATACAAAGGAAACAGACACGACAGGGAACAAAAACTGGACGTTAAGCCCTTTTTCAAAAAGACAAATAAATTCCAGTACTTACAGTACTCCTCAGCCCACCCCAAGACTACATTCTCAAGCTTAATTAAAGGGGAGATGACTAGACTGCTAAGAGCATGCTCAGATGAACAGGTGTACAGACAAATACAAAAGAAAATGTACGACATATTCAGAGACAGAAACTATCCGCCATACTTGATCAGAGACGTACAAAGACAAGTGGGTTACCATACCAGACCCAACATCATTACACAGAAAGAGAGGGAACAATGCCCCTATGACACCTTCCTAGTGACAGAATATACGCCAGACTTGGACGTAAGAAAGCTCAAGAGCATCATAAGACCCAACCCAACAGAGGAGGGGCATGTACCAAGACCATGCCTGAGCCTGAAGAAAACCAAAACACTGGGAAATACTCTAGTCAGAGCCAAGGTCAAAGGTCAACCCAAACTCCCAGAGACAACACAGGAGATAGTCATTACAACTACACCTAACTTTGAAGGACAGTCGACATGTTGTGGCATTGCTGGATGCAAATGCTGTCCAATCATGTCAAAGAAACAAAGGGTATCCTCATCCCATAATTACAAGTCCTTCACCACACCAAAGCAGACCAACTGCACAAGCAGAAATGTTGTGAGTGCATGAAATGTAAGACTAGAAACCAATATGTGGGACAGACACAAAGACAACTATCACAAAGAATGGCTGGACACAGAGCAGCCAGCAGAATTAAGACTAACCTACCTATATACAAGCACTTCCTAAAACTAAACCACAACCTAGACAGAGACATAAAACTCACCATTCTGGAGAAATGCAGAGCAGACCAGCTAGATGATAGAGAGAGACACTGGATCAATACACTGCAAACAGTCTTCCCTAATGGACTCAACAGCAGATTTGAATAAGAGCACAAGTAAACAAATGATGCAGACCTCTCAACTCTCACGCATTTTGCGTGAGAATAACGCACTAAGCTGTCATATCAAGCTCTCAAGCAAACATACCTATTTCTCACGCAAGTAGTCTTGTATTGCAATACTATGTATTAACCTTTTTTCAGTGTTGCCTTCTAAAAAATGCAACAGTCCAAGCGCGGGGAAATGCCGGAAAGGGCGTGGTTATAGCAAGTCTCGCGGTCGATATATTGTTAGGTAAAGAGTCGTCTTACCCTGACTATTATAGTAGTATGGCTTCTTCTACTGTTGTTGCCACAGTCGATCCTACCGAGTCATCGAGGTCGCAGTCAGAGTATAAGACTCAGAAGTTCAGTGGAGCTTTCAAGTATCGTACAAAGTGTGTCCTATAGTACCAAAAAAGTTAGCTATTTTTGTATTTAGCCTGACCTTACTATGATTACTTACTCAAGTTATGTAAAAGACACCTTTCAATTGCCTTTTCTCAGAATTTTTTTACCCTCCTTATTTAAAAGAAATATGACAACACTTTTTTTTGCAAAATAGGTTTCAAGCTTCATGGCCAAGAAAGTGGGCTTGTATTAAGGCTGTCAAGAATGATCCTTTTAGTTTTCAGTGCAGTGTGTGCCTGAAAGTTATTTCTTGTAAACATATGGGGGAGAGAGATGTTTCTAGGCATATTTCATCACTTTTACACCAGAAGAATTGTAAAGGTCTAAAAAATATTCAGCCTTTGTTTCTACCAAGAGAAGACATTTCTGCAAGACACAAGGTTTGGTGCTAATATTTAATCTCTATTAGAACATTTGGTATATGTATAATATATATATATTTGCAGGTTGCTAAGGCCGAAGTAAAAATTGCTAATAGTCTAGTGCAACACAACATACCTATAGCATTTAGCGATCATTTAAGTCCACTCCTTAGAAGTACCTTTCCTGACAGTGAAATTGCCAAATCATATGCTTCAGCCAGCACAAAGACAACCTGTATTATTAATGGAGCATTGGCACCTCATTTTAAATCTGCTCTAATCGAAGCTATGAAGAGCAGTCCTTTCTCTCTGGCAGTTGACGGTTCCAACGACTCGGGAATTGAAAAAATGAATCCAATTACTGTGCGTCTTTATGAGCCTGGAGTTGGAAAGATAGTTACCAGATTTCTGGATATGTGTACCACAACTGGTAAGAAATAATTTTAGCTAGCAACATAAAGTTATTTAGTTTTAGTTGTTTTTATTTTTTTGTTTGTTTGTTTGGTTGCTTTTTTGTATCGTTTTTGTTGTTATATTCAGGAAAGCAGTCAGCCACTGCTTCTGCTATTTTTGATAAAATGAACAATGTGTTGCAAGGATGTAATATTCCATGGATTAACTGTGTAGGTGTATCAGTAGACAATACATCTGTGAACTTGGGTAAGAATAATTCAATCTTCACTCGGGTTATGGAGAAAAATTCTGCAACTTTTTTTATGGGTTGTCCGTGTCACATCATACACAATACAAGTATGAAAGCCACTGAAATCTTTAGCAAGGTAATTATTATCATTTTAAACAATGGACACATTTGTAATTAACTCTTAAATTACAGACTACTACCTTTGATGTGGAAGATATGATGATAGATACTTACTATTATTTTGACAAAAGCACAAAAAGAAAGAATGGCTTGTCTGACTATTACAGTTTTTGTAATGTGGAGTTCAGACAGATTTTGAAGCACATCAATACAAGATGGCTTAGTTTAGAGAGTGCTGTCTCGCGTGTTTTGTCACAATACCCTGGATTAGTGTCATATTTTATATCAGAACGTAAGTTTGAGTCCAAATATATGTGACAACTTATAATAATATTTCCAAACACTTACATGTACTGTAATTATTCTACATACTTAACAATTTATTTGTTTATGCTTGGAGATGTTACAACTTTACCCAAATTTAGCTATATAATGATGTGATATATAGTATTCTATGACATATTGAACTAATAAACTAATAACTTTTTCTGTAGTACCAGAAATGCCAACAGGGAGAGAAGGTCGCCTTGCATGTGTCTATTCTAGTAAAATCACTGAAGTATATCTGTTATTTCTCCAGTCTTCTCTACAAGTGTTTGTCTCATTCAACAAGTTTCTTCAAAGAGAAGATTCTATACTTCCAGTACTGTATCAACAAATTGAATCATTTCTATGCAAGTTGTTTGGAAGATTTGTGACTCCTTCTGTAATAAAAAATGCTCTATCAGTAACTACAGTAGACTATTCAAGGGGGAATCAATTGTCAGGTATACATGTGCTTTTCCTCTAACTTTATTTCAAATTATATATTTTGCAGATGATAAATTGTCAGTTGGTCTCATAACGAGACAAAAACTAGTCAAGTTGCATGATGATGGAGACATAGGTGATCAGGAAATACGAAATTTTTATAAAGCTGTAAGAGAATTTTACTCAACAGCTTCGTCCTATGCTTTAAAGAACCTCCCCATTTCGGGTGAAGTTCTTCAAAATGCTCAGTTTGCACATTTCAATAATAGACTAAACTCAAATTTCACACAAGTACTTTATTTTGTTTCAAGGTATGTTACTACAGCAAAAAATTTAAATCCATATTGATGTATCACTTTCCCAGTTTATTTTGTCTTTGTTTATTCAGGTACCCTTCTCTGCTCCAGTTCACGTCAGCCTCAGATGTCAACTTTTTAGAAGACGAGTTTCTTCAATACCAATTACTGGATAAATCAAATATTCCAGAGAATGTGTGGCAGAAAGCATTAGTAGTAGATGATGAAACTAATCAGCATCACAGAATGGACATTGTGTGGACACATTTGTCTCAAATGAGAAACCCAGATGAATCATTGATGTTTGACAATTTGTCCAAAGTAGCTATATTAGTTCTAACCTTGCCACATTCTAATGCAGAAGAAGAAAGACTCTTTAGTATGATTACTAAGAACAAAACGAAGTTCCGGCCTAGCCTAAAACTAGATGGCACCCTGTCAAGTATTTTGACCATCAAGTGTGCTGGTGTTGAACCCTGTCATAGTTACGAACCACCAGTTGAGGTTTTGGAGACGGCGAAGCAAGCTACGATGAAATATAATTGTTTACACAAAAACTGAAATATAATTCTTCACACAAACTAACTTTATTTTGTCAATTTTTTTTACTTGATACACATGTTTTAAAAAATCTCACTCATTTACAGGCTATCTCCAGCATTTTGTAACATAGCCTCAATCATTTTGATACTTATAGGTTGAGAGCTCTGATGATGATCATTACCTGACGAATTCCCTATGACGACCATTACCAGACGAAATCTACCAAGGCTATAATACAATGAAGAAGTAACTGAATAAAGAAATTATGGACCAGAAGTACATCACCGGACAATTCAAGCTAAGGGAAGGTGTATTCACCACCCAATGTCCCTGGACACACCACTAATGGACCAGAAGAGCAACACCCAAGAAATCCAATCCAAGCCCAAGCTGGGGAAGGTACAAAACACTCAATTCAATTAAGCAGTTCCACTTAACCACACACAATGGATATTTCCAAATCATATAAGCTCACCATACGCTCCTCAATTCATTTCACCTTGAAAAAGACTAAATTGTAAAGTCGAAACGTTGGTGTTTGTTTAAATTATAACAAACTTAGTGTAAATATATTTGGAACTGCTAGATAACTATAGTATAGTAATGTCTACCAGAAGGAAGACAGTTAGACAACCTCGCCATAACGCAGGCGTTGGATCGTCCTCCAGTTTTGGGAACCAGAGTATAGCCACTATCCCTAACCCTAGCCCAGCCCCAGCCCCAACCCTAGCCCTAGCCCTTGCTTATTTTTAAAAAGCATTCTGTAAAACTTGCACCACATGTAACACTAGTTTTTCAATTCTTGATTGCATGTTTTGAATTGTACTGCATGTACCATATTTTGTTTATAAGTTAAATGAAACAGTGTATATAGCAACAGTTTATCCGTGCTATTCTAGTCTCATACAACAAGTGGTACAAGTGGTACAGTATGTTATACGGCACACAAATTAAGTTATATCGTGTAGTACTTAAAACAAAACAACTTCAACTTGTATATACTTGTATTTAGTTTTGTAATTTTGATAGTGTAATAGGTGGTACGATTGGTAAATTCTGTAGTGCTGGTGTTACCTAGGGGGCTAGAGCTAGGGCTAGAGCTAAAGACTTACATGTGTACCGATTGTACACTTTCATGTTTATTATTGTTATTTATCATACTACAAGTGTTGTAAGCTAGTTCTCGTGTACCACTCCTGGTACATCCTGCATTATCTTCTAACTCATAGTTTGTACCGCATGTGGTACTTGATGTACCACCTATGTAAAGTAGTATATGATGCATAATCACTTATTAAGCATGTATCAGATGTGTTACATCACGTACCACAAAATGGTATGCCACAGAACAAAATTGCCTATTTTGAAAAAGCAATATTCCATCAACTGTAAAACTTGCACCACATGTAACACTAGTTTTTCAATACCTGATTACACGTTTTGAAATGTACTGCATGTACCATATTGTCTTTATAAGTTAAATGAAACAGTGTACATAGCAATGAGCAGTAGTTCTCCATTTTCTTGCGCTCTGCGCAACTGTTATTTTAAGATTCATTGTGGACTATATTACACGCATTTTATATTTTATATTACAGTACAGTATTTTATACGGAACTTCATGCCGGTGCACTAGCCACTGCCTTGTTTTATACATTCTTTGAGTGATTAAATCATAGGTTCCAAGTTTGAGAAATGGAAATCCGTGACAAACCACACCCGTTAATTAAATCAATTTAATTGACCACATCCTTCCTGTAATTAATGCTATGAATATATTTATGATTACAATGTTTTATATTTGCGATATATTGTTATTTTGATTTATTTGGAGAATGGTTGTTGCTTTTTTGCATTTCTCAATTAATTCATTGTTTTAAAAAAGTACAAATATTGTTGTTTTGAGTGGGGGGGGGGGAGTATGATATTGACTTGTATCAGATGGGATACATCACGTACCACAAGGTAGAGCTAGGGCTAGGGCTAGGGCTAAAGACTTACATGTGTATTGTTTGTACAATTTCAAGTTTTTTCTATTGTTGTAGTCAATATCATACACAAGTGTTGCAAGCTAGTTCTCGTGTACCACTGTAGGTACATTCGGCATATCTTCTAACTCACAGTTTGTACCGCATGTGGTACTTGGTGTACCACCTATGTGAAATAGTGTGTTTAATGCATAATCACTTATAATGCTTGTATCAGATGGGATACATCACGTACCACAAGGTAGAGCTAGGGCTAGGGCTAAAGACTTACATGTGTACTGTTTGTACAATTTCAAGTTTTATTTATTGTTATTAGTAGTCAATATCATACACAAGTGTTACAAGCTAGTTCTCGTGTACCACTGTAGGTACATTCGGCATTATCTTCTAACTTATAGTTTGTACCACATGTGGTACTTACTGTACCACTTATGTGAAGTAATGTGTTTGATAAATAAGTACTTCTTATACATGTATCAGATGTGGTACATCACGTACCACAAGGTGGTATGCCACAGAACAAAATTGCCTATTTTTAAAAAGCATTCCATTAACTGTAAAACTTGCACCACATGTAACACTAGTTTTTCAATTCTTGATTGCATGTTTTTAATTGTACTGCATGTACCATATTTTGTTTATAAGTTAAATGAAACAGTGTATATAGCAACAGTTTATCTGTGCTATTCTAGTCTCATACAACAAGTGGTACAAGTGGTACAGTATGTTATACGGCACACAAACTTTATCAAATGCAGTTGTCCAACTTTGCAAAACTATAAAGTTGAATTATTTCTGAAAATTATTAGAGTTCCACCTATTTAGTGGAAGTTACTAAACCCGTTAAGTTAAGCTTTACTGTAGTTGTCTATTATGTAGGTGAGGCCCCACACCCAACACTATTTACTAATTGTATTATCACCCACAATGAAACCCCATCTCCATGATGTTCAATTAAAATTCTAATGTAATTCAATGTAATGAAAAAACAAACAAACAAAAAACTGGAAGGAAGAAGACTTGATTTTTTTATTGGGATAGGGAAAAAATGTAAAAAACCCGAAAAGAAGAAAAAGGGAGAGGGAACACAAAAAACGAATAAAATAAAAGTACGCAATCGATGCCAACAATGTACAAACAATTAAATTAACTAGTAAAGGTCTGACTCCACTCCTCGTAAAGATGTTCACAGAATTCTCCTGTATAATATAATGACACATAGACACATAAAATTAAGACAGAACAAACATTAGCTACAACGGAATCAATGTCATGTTAATGTAGCTGTTCATAAAATGATTTTGTTTTTGTGGTCCTGGAGGTAATTCACTCCCCCTTGATAAGTTTAGGTAGGGCAGAAAAAGAGCAATTACATAACCTTATTTTGGTGTAGCAATTTCATGGAAAAAAGGAAATTTAGCAAAAAAATAACATGTTTTTATGAGTAATTGGTGGCTTATGCTAAACAAACACAACCTACATGAGGCATGTGTATTGTCTTACCTTTAATAAACATGGTATAGAGAAAGGGATGATCCTTTGCTGACACTTCAATTGTGTGGTAATGGCTTGGTTTCATTATATACTGTACCATAATGGATAGTTGCTTCCAATCCAATTTTCCTGCAGTCCAAATTGTAGGTAGTGGCATCTCATACATCGTGGAATTTCCATGCCGTATAGGTTTCTTATCTACTTTACAACATCTGTCCAAATCAATTAAAACTGCATGGCCAAGGTCATTGAAACATATGTTCTCTAGCCGTATATCGCAGTGAGCGAATCCCTTTCCATGCAATTCTGAAATTGCCTCGCGTACATCACTCACTAAAGTACGAATGACGATTTGTGCTTCACGTAGTAGAAATGGCTTCTTTAGAGGTTTGAATTTAAAAAATACGTGTCCTTCATAAATGTCTAGTCCAATCGGGATACACGAATAATCTAATTGAATAGGATTGCATGTCAGAGACAACAAAAAGTCAGTTGCTTGCTTTCCATAAACAAACTTATAATACACATCTTTAGCCTTGACTACCACTGAATAACCAGATGTAACTTGTTTTGCCTCTTGACCAAAATGAGCAGTTACAAACGTTTCTGGTACTGGAATATAAAAATCATTACTAACTCCAGAAGTGTCAATGTCACATTGATACTTTGCAACTGCTTTTATTGTAGGTATGACACTTCTTTTGTCTAATGCTTCACTATAACAGTTATAACGTAACTGATCATCATTCCAATAACAAGTAACTTTTTCTATACATCCCTCACTGACCGGAACATAAAATCCAGCGACTTTGCCACATATGCCCCTGTTCATGTAATAGCGTAGTTGGTCCACTAATTGACCTTTTAATTTCCACAGAGTAGTCTCTCTCGAGCGGTTTGACTCTATCTCAAACTGTACAGCTGGAACACTAGCATCAGAAATACTGGAGTTTATGGCCACATCTACTAGTTTTTTTTTCGTCAGAAAAGATTGATTTCTTGCGAACCTACTTAAATTGACTTCTTTTTCAGCTTTTGAAATAATATCTTTACGGTTATTACAACACTTGATGTGTCTATTAAGCCAAGTGGTTAATTGATCACGCACACCATTATGTGATTGAACTGGTGTATCTCCAATTACTTCCGTGATAGAATAATCACGTGGTTTGGTGGTGGATAGTTGTAAACCGTCATCCAAAATGAGATCACATGGGTTATGAAATGACGAACTGGCTGAAGAAGTATTTATAAGATGTTGTGCATAAACAGCTGTTGAAGATTTGTCACACCTACGTAGAGGTATATCTTCATATTTACGACTTAGTTCCAGAATAGACCTTCTAGAATCATCCATTAAGACTTGGAATTCTGAAATTCAGGGAATAAAGGAATAACAAAAATTCGGAACGTGAGCCACAAAACACAATAGACATAGGAGCAAATTGGTTAGCACATAGACCTTTCAGTTAGCTACAAATGCTGAATTTAATACGTAGCTTCTTATTGCAATATTTGTTTTGCCCACATTGCTCAACAAGACTTTAGTAGCCATAGAATTAGAGCAAGCACGCCTACACTGAAAATCTGTACTACATGGCAGATGCGAAAATCTACATTATTTAAAGGCATCCCCAGCCTTGTTCTATAACTCGATCCTGGGATTATACATACATTTCCCGAAGGTTCCGTAACTCTGAGGGGGTCAGCTACACCAGACTAAAGGCCACACTTGTACACCAAGTTACTGAGTACTGTAATAAACAACCTGGCTCAATTAGATCTAGTTGTATTTTACATGTGTTCCATGTGTGTCTTTGCCAGTAGCCCGGAGAGTTAAACTCTACACAAAACACCAATACCCTTACAAAAAACGAGCAATCTAGTCAACTACTGAACACAAATCAACTAAAAGGGAGAAACAAAACGAAAGCTATCAAAACGAAACTTTATCAAGTCTTTTGGTCACACTTTGATCCTGACAATACCTGCACTTTCCATGCCCGTGTGGGAAGTGTTCAAAGCTACGCTTTCCAGACCCTTTTTCCTTCCAAAGCGCCTTGCTAGCGACACTAACTCTCGGCCCAACTAATTACAACAACCTTTGCTAGCCTAAAACTCTCAAGCCAAACTAATCGCAACAGCCTTCCCCCCAGGTTATCGCCGGTTAGCCGGACCTACTCCAAAACTTTCGGATATGCTAAGAACACCCGAGACCGGACCCTTTCCTCACCTCACCCCACAGGCACCCGTAGCACAGCCTTATGTAGCAAGTCTTACCTTTGGTATGCGCAGGGCTATTGCCTCCAGCTATATACAGTACAAGCTCCCCAACGAAGTTTAGGATTACCTTCGAGTGTGGTCAAGAGGGTTGTGGTATGTAGTTTTCAAAATCACACCGATTTGAAAGTTCGGTCACGAGATCACGGGGTGCTGGCACACCGCCTACGCATGCACCCACGCAAATCAATTAACTAAATCAATTATGTTGCTATGGCCTACTTTAATATATTTCTTAAGTTTTGCAGGCTATCCTATACAGTGGACCTCACAGTAAACTATGACAGGAGCTGGCTTACCAGAAATTAGAAGTCCAAAGCAACTACTATGGCAGATATAAGCGGTCACATTCTCCAACATAAATGGCAAAATATCCCCAACAATTCAACTCCACAGTTGGGGGTCTCACCCTCTACGGACTCTGGAACTCACCGCCGACAAAATTACAGAAGCTTTTTTCGATTTACAATTTAGTTTTCAAATTATTCATTGTTATTATTTTTGTGGCGACCATTTTCTTAAATATATCCGTTTTTGGCCGTTATTACGAAATTTCCCTCTGTAATTTTTTTAATTTTTATCTTCTGTACCTGTATTCCAAAAATAGAATGGTTCTGATTTCCCCATTCCGTACTTATGGCCAGAAATAGCATGCAGAACAAGCCAATCATTCCTCGCACAATTTTGTCAATTTCAGCCCCGCCCTCCTCGGGCAGGTAAGGAATACGCGCTGATTATTGGAATGCAGTGGCTCTGAAAAGAGCCCGTTTGAAAAAATAAATAAACACAGACAACGAAATGGAGAGAAGGCGCCTGGGCTGAGACTTCTAAGTTGAGCAGAGCGCCCTGTACAACTTCTCTCCGAGCGGCTTGCTCCTGACCCCTTCTGCTTCAGGGAGGCAACGAAGGCATCCTTGGTATCACTGGTTCTACGGAGAAGCAATAGAGTGTGGAGATCGAAGCCTTGAGTGACTAACTTCTTGGCTTGTGTTGGTGTGATTCTGGGCTTTCCAAGGGATCTGGTGAGTAGTGCTGCATTGGTATACAGGGTCTTCTGAGCTAACCACTTCTTCATTGACTGAATGTGAAGTTTGTCTAGACATCCTGTTACTTTTTGTGCCACAAATATATTTACCTCTGCTATTATTGAATGCAATTGTAGGTACAAGTTCCAATGCACCTCAGCAGTACCTGCAGGATTTAGACCAGAGTCCATAAGTGTACCACCAACAACGAGGGAAGTGCTTGCTTCATATGTGTGCATGCCTGATCTTTCAGGGGAACATGCACTGACTGGTGCAGATGGACTTGTGCTGCTTACTGGGACAGACAGACCTAAGCTGAATTTTGCATATGAACCTGTGCTTGCTAGCACAGACGGACCTGTGTTTACTGACACGGATGGACCTGTGCTTGCTGGCACAGACGAACCGGCATTCATTGGCACAGATGGACCTGTGCTTGCTAGCACAGACGAACCGGTATTCATTGGCACAGATGGACCTACGCCCACTTCCAATTCAGGACCTGTGATATTACATCAGAGATACCAATAATAAACATGACACAAACTTTTTAATCTCAATTTTGCAATTTTATTTTGTAAAAAATATAGTTACATTATGTACTACAACAGGAGTCAATAATTCCTCAGATGTGCAATTGAATATTTAGGATTTTGCCAGTAATTTTGTCAGATGACAGACAGTGTATTGTTAGTTGGTGTACAAGTAGCTAAGGTAGCTAGAACTATTTTTTTGTGTGTATCAACTTCTACTGGGATTACATCTTTTCTCGTGCCTAGCAGCAAGAAGTTGCTGTTTCCTCTTTGTTCCTCTGACTCTTCTACTAGCCATTGGCCACAACTTGATAACCCACCAGCAAAGAGAGACCTGCCAGAATAAAACCAGCCCTGAAATAAAACCCAGGATCCAGATATATAACAGACCACAAGGGGCGTAACCCGCGCAAGGTGTGAGAGTCAGGGGCGTAACTTCCTGCTCACGAGCGTTAGTCTAGGTAGGGGTCGGCGGAGCAACAAGGATAATAAAAGGTACTCCAAAGCCAACCCTCCTCGAAGGACCAGGATCCCTTCCTTTACCAGTTTCTCAACCTTAAAGTGGAACCCGAATAGCGCGCAAACTATCTCAGAAACAGTGAGACGGATACTTCGCCGTCATGGTAGAACTGTCCTGAGTCTAGCTGTGAGAGGCACTACCCAAATTCCCAGTCAATACTATTGGCTCAAAAAGAGATCATTAACTATTTATACAACTACAGATTATAAGTGAATGCTCGATGATACATACCATTGGGTTACCGAACTCATGAATAACATTAATGTGACAAATTGGGTAAAGGGTGGAACAAATTAATAGTGTGTGTGTGAGAATGAGTGTTCAATCCTTGCTGGAAGTGGGCGTGGCCAGAAGTTATAAGGTGAGCTCTTATTGTTGGAGTGTAGAGGCTCCAACATCCTGGGGGGGACGAGAGAGCTGGTCTTCTCCTGTGATGAGGACCAGTCGATGAGTTGATCTCTTATACGTCTTTCCCTGGCATCTGAGGTCCACAGCACGCACAAGTCCATCGTCTCCAGGGTAGGTCTTGAGAACTCGAGCCAGAGGCCATCCGCGGTGCTTGAGCACTTCGTCCTTGAGCAAAACAACATCTCCTGGTTGAAAATTGCGAGAGGGCTTGCTCCACTTGGTTCTCTCTTGCAAAGATTGCAAGTATCTGGCACTCCATGCTATCCACAGATCCTGCTGCAAGCGTTTTACCAAGTTCCATCTTCTAAGTGTAGAGATCTTGCAGGTGTCATCAACTGCAGTTGCTGGAAGTGCTTTGAGAGGACGTCCTATGAGGAAATGTCCTGCAGTCAAAACAAGATCATCATCCACACTGGTGGAAGACAGTGGAGTGAGAGGACGAGAGTTGAGAATCGCCTCAGCCTCAGTCAGGACAGTAGCCAACTCTTGAAAGGTGAGGATGTGAGAGCCCACCATCTTCCTGAGCAACGTCTTCATTGCTTTGACACCAGCCTCCCAGAGACCGCCAAAGTGGGGTGTTCTGGGTGGTATAAAGTGCCACTTGATCAAGGAGGATGTGGTGAAGTGAGAGAGTTCGGTTGAGGAGGATTTCATCAAGTTTTGAAGTTCCTGGATCTCGTTACGGGTTCCCTGAAAGTTTGACCCATTGTCAGAATGGATGTGGCTGGGCGTCCCTCTCCTGGCACAAAACCTCTGCAGTGCTGCTATAAAGTCCTTAGACGATAAGTCTGCACAGAGCTCCAGATGTACAGCCTTCGTAGTGAAACAAACAAAGACACAGACATATGCCTTGATAATGACTGGTCGGCGAGTATGTCCTTGCCTGATCTGTAAAGGACCGGCAAAGTCGATACCAGTGATTGCAAACGGAGGTCCAGGAGTGGTCCTTGCTGAAGGAAGTAGGCCCATTTGCTGGTTGAGTGGTCTAGCATATGCCTTCTGACAGGTAGAACACTGCCTGCTCAGTAGCTTGAGATGGTTTCTCAGTCCAGGAATGTAGTATGTCTCGGCAATGATGCAGAGAAGTGTAGCCACACCAGCATGAGAATACTGACGATGAAGAGTAGAAATCAGAAGTTTGGTGAGTTGAGACTTGAGTGAGAGTGGGATCAGGGACTTGGGACTCGTTGAAGTGTGTCGTACTCGTCCAGCTACTCTTAGCAGCTTTCCTTCATCTATAGAGACACTCAGTTTGGCAAGTGGATGCTTCTTGGGGAGATCTCTGCCTCGTGAGAGAGAGGCGAAAGCGTCAGAGTAGATCTCTTGCTGTGACAGTCGCAGAAGAAGTCGTGTTGCAGACTGTACTTCTGAGCACAGCAACATTGGAGCAGTAGATCTTGAGCCGCGTGTGTGTTTGGAATTGTAGTCAAATCTTCGTATCCAGGCAACGACTCTAGTGAGGCGATAAAAGGATGAGTACTTCTTCCACAGAGGATTGTCATCGGGTTCTGCAGAAACGACAGAGATAGTCACTTTAAGTTCAGGAATAGAGCTCGGAGGAATAAACTGGGGCTTCGGCAATTGAGCTGGAGGAAGACTAAGCCATGGAGGACCATGCCACCAGAGATCTGAGGAGATGAGACTGGATGGAGTGGTACCTCTGCTGAGCAGGTCTGCAGGATTATCCTTGGAGCTGACGTGCCTCCAATGTGTAGAAGGAACTGCCTGTTGAATTGCAGAAATTCTGTGTGCCACAAACGTCTTCAGTGAGGATATAGACTTCCGCAGCCAGCAAAGAACTATGGATGAGTCTGTCCAGGCATAGATGTGTGGATTGTCTATGGCAAAAAGTTTGGCGGTGTAGAGCAGGAGTTTGGATAGAAGGTGTGCAGCCACTAGCTCAAGTCGAGGAATGGAGGTCGATGACAGAGGTGCCACTCGAGCCTTGGAGTAAACTAGAGTGATCGACACAGAAGTATCTTCATGAACTGTCCTGAGGTACACTGCAGCTCCATATGCAGACTGTGAGGCATCTGAGAAGCCATGGAGATCTCGGAAGTGAACTGGACTGTCACTGCTGACGAGCCTCCTTGAGATAGGGTGATTAGAAATAAGAGGAAGTTCTGAAGTCCAAACAGTCCATTTTTGAGACAGATGGCTGGGAGCTGGAGAATCCCAGTCAAGTTTCATCCTCCACATCTCCTGCAGCAATATCTTTGAGGGAATGACTGCAGGGGCAAAGAGACCAAGAACGTCATAAACCTTGGCAGAGAGAAAAGCAACCAGTCTCTTTGTGACAGGGCTTTCAACAGCTTCAGGTACTGCCACATGGAAGGAGTCTTGTGAGACATCCCAGTGCATTCCAAGTGTTTTGGACGATGAGAGTGGTGATGGGAGTTGAAGATCGGCGGTCTCCAACAAGTCTGGAGGTATCGTGTTTCTGAAGTCCACGGAGTTGCTTCTCCATTTCCTCAACGTCATGCCAGCCAAACTAAGGAGGTTACAGAGCTGTTGGCGTATGTGGTCAGCTTCAGCATTTGTGGCAGCACCAGACAGACAATCATCCACGTAGAACTGAGTGAGAATGATTTTAGCAGCTAGGGGATGAGTCTCCATGTGTGTCTGGGCCAAGTGTTGAATGACTCTAGTGGCTATGAAGGGAGAGGAACGAACTCCAAAGGTCAGTCTCTGCATACGGTAATCTCGGATCTGTCCGGTCTCGTCACGATGTAAATAGCGATGCAGATCTTTCTCCTGGTGCAAGACGATCTCCCTGAACATCTTGGAGATGTCGGCACTAAATGCTATCGGATGGCATCTGAAGGAAATTAGAATGTCAGTCAACTTGGGATAAAGGTTTGGACCCGCTAGAAGGCAGTCGTTCAGTGAGATACCTGTAGAGGAAGGAGCTGAGGCATCAAACACTGCCCTGAGTTTAGTGGTTGTAGAGGCTTCCTTGCAAACGCCTTGGATGGGCATATAGTAGGATGCCTGAGTCTGAAGATCAGCAACTGGAACTAACTCAGCATGATCCAGTGTGATGTACTCCTGTAAGACAGCTTGGAACTGCTCCAGCTTAGCCTTCCTCTGCAGAGATCTTTCGTTTTGAGTGAAACGTCTGAGAGCCATGGGTTTAGAGATCCCTAGCTTAGGTGTATTCAGCTTTCTAGGAAGCTTCACCACATAGCGACCATCTTCTCTGATTGTGTAGGTATCATTAAAGTGTTCCATTGCTCGAGTATCCTCATCTGTCATCACAGGGTCTTCAGGAAGGCGATCTAACTCCCACAACTGCTGTAGAGATTGGTTGAGTGGGTCCTCCTTCACCTGAACTTTGAGAACAGGCTTAGACTGATCTCGATCGAGTGGAGCAACAATTGTCCATCCAAACACAGTAGGAGTGGCCGAGATAGCTGACTCTTTGGAGTAAACTGTAGGACCTTTGATACATTGGATGACATCCAAGGCACCTATCAAGACATCGAGGTGTCCTCCGAGAGCTTTATCTGCCAGAGGAACCTTGTCCTTCACACATGGATCTTCAAGAATAGTTCTGGGGTTTGCCGGAGGAGTGGCACAGGGAATGCGAGGTATGACACCAAACTTGCATGTGACACTGTCCTTGGAAAATGTAGAGTGCAGTGTGGCTTGGACATAACATTTGGAATGCCCATCACCCATGAGTCCATCCAGCTCCATTCTTTGAGGATGCCTCTTCAGCCGTAGACTGGTTGCCAAGCTCTCTGACATGAGGGAGACAGCTGCGCCTGGGTCCAGTGCAATACGAGCCCGACGAGTACGGGAGCCATTGTGGACGTCAACAATTGCGGTATTCAAAAGACCAGGTTGAAGTCCCTGAGTTGGAGATTCTTCCTTGGTCTGCATTGAGTGTGAGGCAACCATAGCTGGCACAGGAGCATCTGTTGTGGACAAAGTCGAGGGCACCGCAGACGGAGTGTCCTTTGCAGGAGGAGTGTCCCTTGCAGGAGCGGTGTCTCTTGCAGGAGCAGTTTCCTTGTGCAGGAGCGTATGGTGTCTCTTGCTGCACTTGTGGCAGTTGTAAACTGATGTGCATTGGCTACACAGATGATTGGCAGAGAGACAGTTAGTGCATCTCTTGCCATCTCGAACTACTTGTTGTCGCTTGGGCACACTGTAGCTGAGGAAGACTGGGCATCGATGAAGTCCATGCTCAGCCGAACAAACAGGGCATGAGGTGTTAGCACTGGCGGCATTAACCTTGAGTACAGCATGGGAGTGCTTCTTATGTGGAAAGTTGTGAAGCCTGGAGCTCTTGGAGCCTTGAGAAGCATCTGCAGAAGGTTCATCTGGAAGGCTGAATTCTCTCTTCCTGAAGAAGTCGAGGACCTCAAATATTGTTGGAAGTTTAGACGAATCTGAGTAGAAGGCTGTCCACTCATGACGCATCTGAGCATCGAAGCGATCCATCACAATAGCTGCTAGCAACTGTTCGTAAGTGTTGCCTTTCACTCTCTCAATTCCTCGCATGTTGATTTCTAAAGTCTCTCTCATACGTCGCAGGCTGCGTCTGTCATAAGTATAACTGTCTTGAGCAAGTAGAGCCTTGACGTGACGTGGATATATCAGCTGAGGTTGACCATAGGCATCAACAAGTGCACGGATTGCTGAAGCATAACCATCAGAGCCAGACTGATAGTATCGGACAATCCTTCTTGCTTCTTCTGTTGCCATGGCGTTGGCGAGGAGGCAGCATCGTTCCGGCTCAGACAGTCCAGCAGCACGTTTGTCAATTGCAGCTGTAAACAAGTCATGAAAGTCTGCCCAGTCAACTGACTGCCCTGAAAACTTGGGAAGGTCCAGGTGGAGCTTGGCTACACTGTAGGCAGGAGGTGCATGATGAAGAACGGGAGAGGTTGCAAAAGATGCATCTGGAATGGTAGTAGAATTAGCATGCTCTTCCACCAAACGAGCGTTGACATCTTGAATAGAGCACTGTAACTTGTCTATGACTGGTGATAGACTGGTGTCATCAGCGAAGTCCATAGAGTTGGAGAGAAAAGCTCTGATCTGCTTCTTGACATCTTGAATGTCTGAGGTAATTGCTGGAGTAGACAGCTTGTCTGCATCTTGGATGGTGGCTATGGCAGCTTGAAGTGCAAGACCTTCACGCAGGAGTCGAGATTTCTTGCTGAGAGTAGCTATACGATGTAGGAGATCACTTGCTGACTGCAGACAGTCTTCATCCTTGCGGATCTCTTCTTCTCTGTCAGCCTCAGAGACACTGGTGTCTGCATCCCTTAATTCATCAAACTGTTGCTGCAGGGCGTCATGCAAAGTCTTTGTCTCTTTGCAGAGGGACAAGAGGTCATCCAAATCCATTTGATTGATGGAAGGGAGTTCTTTATCTCGAATTAGAGCATCCAGCCTTTTCTTAATTCGAGTGAACTGACCTCTGCGTCCAGACCTCTTTACCTTGACAGCTTCCAGATCTGTCATGGCAGAGATGACTTGTAAGCTGTGAGCGAGTGACATGACCGATAACTAAACGGTGCCAGTTGTCAGTAACGTTAGGTAAAGGTGTGAAAAATTGGCGAAATCTTGGCCGCTCAAACTAATTACAGAGAGTGGGTGGAGCTTCAACTGATTCGGCAGATCCTGAAGTCTCGCGCAGAAGTCGGGCGTAGCTCGTCGAGTCGTAGCCGCGGACGTCGGTAGACCAGGATCCGGCTCGAAGGACCAATGTGAGAGTCAGGGGCGTAACTTCCTGCTCACGAGCGTTAGTCTAGGTAGGGGTCGGCGGAGCAACAAGGATAATAAAAGGTACTCCAAAGCCAACTCTCCTCGAAGGACCAGGATCCCTTCCTTTACCAGTTTCTCAACCTTAAAGTGGAACCCGAATAGCGCGCAAACTATCTCAGAAACAGTGAGACGGATACTTCGCCGTCGTGGTAGAACTGTCCTGAGTCTAGCTGTGAGAGGCACTACCCAAATTCCCAGTCAATACTATTGGCTCAAAAAGAGATCATTAACTATTTATACAACTACAGATTATAAGTGAATGCTCGATGATACATACCATTGGGTTACCGAACTCATGAATAACATTAATGTGACAAATTGGGTAAAGGGTGGAACAAATTAATAGTGTGTGTGTGAGAATGAGTGTTCAATCCTTGCTGGAAGTGGGCGTGGCCAGAAGTTATAAGGTGAGCTCTTATTGTTGGAGTGTAGAGGCTCCAACACAAGGTAAAGCTTGTAACGGCCTAAATTTGACTCGTGTTTTCTAGATATTTAAATTCAAAACAAAAAATTTGGCACATTAAAGGCACTTAAATAATAGAATACCCTAACTTGATATAATTTTTTTAGCCTGAAAGTCGTCCATCATCGAGATCCGCTGCTGACAGAGTGACTGACTGACTGACTGAATGAATGAATGAATGAATGAATGACAGACAAAGTGAGTACTGTAACCCTCACGCGCATGCGCGCTGAGGGTTAATAACTTGTATATTTTTAATTGGATATATTTTCAAATAATTGTTTTATAGTGCATTTAGCTACCTAGTATGATAATAGAAAGAATGTACTAAGCATTATGCTTATATGCAGAGTGTTTTTGAAAGTATTTTCCAATAATTCAAAGGAGGTCCTCATGACCTTTCAAGCTAAACATTTACGTGCTCGTCCTTTGTTTGATTGAAAGATAACTGTCTTTACTTTTATAAGCTATTCTCTAGCTCTGTTTTTGTCTGGTTTTGCAGTAAACTACTTTAAGATATGGCCTCACTTGATATGGGAATGTCTCAGGTTTTATGACAGCATCTGAGGGGAGGGGGAGAGCATTCAGTACCACTTATGTGACTATAACACAAATGGCTAGATTTGACTATAAAGAAGTATTGCCAGCAATAACTTGTACAAATTTGTCACTGATGAGCAACTCATAGAATCGGATACTTTTACAGTCCTATTACTATCAACTGATAAGGTATTTTTTATTTTTAAGATAAACAAACATATCTTCAGCTACCAACACCTACCAAGGCAAAGGATCCATGAAGAAACTGTAAGCAGCAGAAAAAACTGTCTGAATAAATTTTGCTTAAGCGAGAAAAAAATTTACGGCACACCAACCCCATTGTCAGCTAATCACATTCCACTGACATAAGTTCAACGACGTTGAGACCAGACCTTTCCCCCGTGTAGCGGTCGGTAAAGGGTCTGGCTATGCCAGACTACTCCAATCCCACCACATCATTCATTAACTAGCTAATTTACAGTAAAAGAAAGGCCATAAGCTCTGTGGTTTAATTATACTGCTAGAATGAACAACATTGAGTTAGCTAAAAAAAAAAGACAAAATAGATATAGGGCTAACCTTGGGCTGGCAGCACAGGACTAGAAACGATGGCAGCAAGGTCTGGAGACTAGAGACACCGACAACCAGACAACGAGGACTAGAGACCGGCAACCAGGGCTAGAGACGACAACCAGGGCTAGAGCAACAACAAGGGCTAGAGACGACGGCAAGGGCTAGACGACGATAACCAGGACTAGAGGCGACGACAACCAGGCGACAACAACTAGGGCTAGAGGCAACGACAACGAAGGGTTAGATGCGCAACAACAACCATATACTAAGATAGTCTCGCCACCCGGTTCAGGAATATTGTGAAGTTCGCGAACTAGAAATCAAGGGAATAATGTTCGTGGTTCTAGAAGTACGTTACAGGTACTATTCTAACTCCGCCCACTTCAAATCTAGAGAACTTTTCTAGTAAAATAACTTCGAGCTAAATGGCACCCGAAACCATAGCAAGGAATAACCACGTGGAATGCCTCTCCCACCCGGTGAGGAGCTCCCGTTTGCATGACGGCAGCATGGAGACTGTTAGTGAAGTAAGTGAAGGGGAAGCCCTACCTGGGCGTGACGTTGAAGTATTTACAACGAGGAAAAAAAGATTTAGCAAAGCTCAGGTTGGTTACACTGTAATTTTAAGGTTGTACTAGGGGAAGAATTTACAGCTTTAGTGAAGCTTGATGAATTAATGGCTTTAGTGAAGCTTGATGAATTAATGGCTTTAGTGAAGCTTGATGAATTAATGGCTTTAGTGAAGCTTGATGAATTAATGGTTTAAGTGAGCTGTTAATTTTCCACTACCTTTCTGATATTATATATTTCCACCAAACTGATATGTTAGTGCATAACTGTGATGCTTACAACATTAGCTACTTAGGTTAGCTTTTTTTTAGTACTGTATTTTGTCATGAGGGCTCTTACATTTATTTAGTAAGCAGAAAATAAGCCAATTTCAATATTATGGCTTATCATTGGATTTGTATTGCACAGATTTAACTCTTTTCCAGGCTAATTACCGTGATTCAGCTAATTTTAGACCTAGATTCTTTAATATTGTAAGTTCTCTACAGTTCAGTCTGAAGTTTATTGGCGGAGCATGTTTGTGGCACAACTGTTGTTGCCTCCATAGCGTTCAGTAAAGTTAGCCACTATAATCTTGATTTACATATATAGTTAATATATATAGATTAACCAGCTGAAAGAGCAAGTAGTTATGAATATAAGAGAACTAGAGCACTAAAGTGCGAACCCTCAGCGCTAGTTAGCTAGTATGATTAAAGTTAGCTCCAACTGTCTATGCTATAGCAAAGGCACTGCCCGCTAAGTATTTACCATTCAAGTGCTACCTGTATGGTACAGGACGTCACCCGTAGAGAAAAGCATTGGCCCCGAGTTTCACTCGCTTTTTTCTGAAAATTCTGGCACATTAAAGGGACTTACTACGTGAAGTGCTATAGTTTGATGTCGCTTTCAAAGCCTGGGTAGCCGTACTCTTCGAGATCCCCTGTTGACTGAATGAATGAATGACTGAACTAGAGCACTGAAGTGCAAACCCTCAGCGCTAGTTAGCTAGTATAATAAAGTAATTTGCAACCTGCAAGCTGGCTCACGTGACAAGCACGTTTTTTAAGGGGAGGTTCCCATTACCGTAACGTACGATTGTGGGACTGAAATTCTACTCGCTTTTTCTTGAAAACTAAGTCAAAACTAACAGTTCTGGCACATTAAAGGGACTTACTCTGTGAAGTGCTATAGTTTGATGTCGCTTTCAAAGCCTGGGTAGCCGTACTCTTCGAGATCCCTTGTTGACTGAATGAATGAATGAATGAATGAATGACGGGTTGACTACTATATACCCTCAGGCGCATGCGCACTGAGGGTTAATGACTGACAGGATGACTACTATATACCCTCTGGCGCATGCGCGCTGAGGGTTTAATGACTGAGGATGACTACTATATACCCTCTGGCGCATGCGCGCTGAGGGTTTAATGAGCATGCACTTTAAGTGAGAGGCGAGGCCTAGCCCTTTCTTGTACCGTACTTGCAACTACTATCACTACAAGATGACAGTGGCAAAACTAATCCTATTCTCCAACACCAGTTGTCACTGTCACACTCATACATGTATATTAAAAAAGGTTATATGCACAACAGAAGAAAGAAGATTATTTCTCCACAACAAAGACAATCCCAAGGGTTGGACTAGGCCTCAGCATGACAGCACATCATAGCTGAGATAGAGAGAGAGAGGACATTTAACCCACTCTCAGGCTGCTAATTAGCAGACAATGAGGTGCCAAAAACAGGTGTTTTTTTGTTTTTTTTTTTTTTTTGTGTGTGTGCGTGCTGCTCATGATGTTGCTGTAAGTGTTAAGATGTGTTGCATGACAACTACCAAATTTTGTTTTTGTTTTTTATATTGCTTGCACTGGTATGAAGGTACATAAAGCCAGAAATCACGAAGTTTATACTGATTTATTCATACGTGTGATTAAAATAGCTTGCTGGTTTTCAGATCCTGTAGAAATGAGTTGAAAATGTGTTATTTCAACCTTTTTATACTTAATAGGTAGATATCTTGAATAGTTATTTTGAGCGGGGTATGACTGGAGCATCAAAGGCCATGATCCCAATGATAACTCAAGCATCTCAGGACACCTATTTGAGTATTGCTCAAGTTAAGGTATGTACAATGAAGTAGCAGTATCCTTTCTTTCTTATATTAGGCAGCAAAACATGTCAATCCTTACATTTTGTTCCCTTTTATGATTATCAAAACATTATTGTATGAAATTAAGGTCTTGATCATTCTAGGCCTACTTCATAATAATGAAGTCCAAGCACTGACAGAATATGAAGCACCAAAGGTGGGAACCGTCAGCACTACTATACACTAGCTAGTTATTACAATATAATCTCAGACCAAAAGAATATTTTTTATTGGCTATTCTAATCCGGTATTGTGGATCAATATGATAGTGGTACCGTGGACCACAAGAATTAAAGTGTTAGCTCACGTGATTACGGCGTGACAATAGGGGGACATGACCCACACAAGCTAGTACCTAAGCGGAACTAAAATCTTAGTGTTTTCTCAAAAATTGGCCCGAAATTCACATAAGTAGCACAATGAAAGGCTAAAATCATTATTCTGAGTAAGTTCATACATAAATCAATGGTTAATTGTCAGTAAATCTCCTAAATCTGAGCATGACAGACTAAAAGACAAAACGACAACTGTAACACTCTTGCAAGTGCACGCTTGAGGGTTAATTAAATGTGTGTATGTATGTGGTGTGTGTGTGTGTGTGATTATAATATGGTATTATTGTTTCCAACTAGTTTGACTTTTTTAAGTTGTACTTTTCCAAGAAAAGTACCGTATAGCGCTTTTTATTGGCGGGAGTTTAATTTGGCGGTCTGGTAAAGTGTACGATTTGGCGGGGATAAAATTTGGCGGTGAATGTTCTGATGGCGGAAATCTTCCAGAAAGCTAGCTGTGTCAGGGGATACCATGTCTACAAGGCTATATGGAACCCTTTCGCTGGACAAGAGTATACCTGTGAGAGAGAAGAGGCTAACGGTGAAGATCCCTATGCAGTGGCCATTATTTCTGGCGGAGTAACTGTTGGACATGTGCCAAGAAAGATATCGGCTGCCTGCTCACTCTTCTTGCAGAGGTTTGGCCATATAAACTGTATTATTACTGGAAGTAGGCGCTATTCTGAAGATCTGCCTCAGGGAGGTCTAGAGATACCTTGCCTCTACACTTTAACAGGTGAAAGTAAGCTCATAATGAAGATGAGAAAACTATTAGCCCAAGAGTCAGTAATCACCTCACCTCCCCAAAAAAGGATTAAAATTGAAGTTGAAGAAGTTCCGTCAAATGATGAAGATCCTCTCTCGCCAGAAGCAGACAAGCTATGGGTAGCATACAGTGGTATCCAGCTCATGGATTCTGATAAAACTGTGCTGTGTCCAGATAAGTTAACTGATAAACACATAGATTTTGCACAAGAACTTCTCAAAAATCAGTTTCCTAGAATCTGTGGCCTGCAGTCTACATTACTGACGACACTCAATACATGTAGCCGCCTCTGTTTGACAAAGAACTCCCTCTATATACAAGTTTTACACTGTGTGAAGCGTAAACATTGGGTTGTAGTTTCAACTCGAGGGTCAGCACCAAGTATTCAAGTTTATGATTCATTCTTTTCAGGAGTGGATGATGAAACACTGAAATTATGTGTAAAATTGTTTGGCCCAGACAAGACGCTAGAGATGGGAGAATGTACACAACAGATAAATGGTAGTGATTGTGGTGTGCATGTTATAGCTATTATTGTGGCTCTGGCTCATGGCAAAAATCCTTCCTTTTCCCAAAAGACAATTAGACAGCATCTTATTAGTTGTTATGAAAGTATGTCATTATCACTTTTTCCATAAATCAATTTTTGTATCACGATTAATTTTAAATAAATTAGTAATGCATGCATGATCATGCTATAATGGATACATGATTTAAAATATAAGATACCGGCTAGCTACTGTGTGTGCACAGCTTCAATTGCACTGCAAATCCCTGCCTTTCTAAATCCATTGATGGCTAACTCTGGGTGACATTCAATGCTCTGCCATGACGCAATCATCCAGTTAGCGCTTCTGCCTTTGATATTAGACAGGTGCACATCCACCTTTACTTCTTCAACCGGACCTGCTTTCATCTGCTTCTGAACTTCTTCTGCATACCAGGCTTGAAATTTTGATTTGAGTTCATCTTTCATAGGTTTGTTGATGGAGATGTCCATGGGCTGCAATTTATCAGTACAGTTAGGAGGAATCTGGATAGCCACTATGTGCAGTTCTAAAAGCATTCTTTTGACTGCATCAGTAGTTTGACCTCTGAAACAGTCAAAAAGTACCAAAGCTGGAAATGTCTTTTCTAACCCCAACTCTGCACGCTTCTTCACCACAAAAGGGGTCAAAATCATCTCAATATATCGCTTGGTTGTCACTTCATTTGACCAGTGGTTCTCACTATGCCATATATCCCATCCCGTAGGAAAAGTAGTATTTGGGTGGCACCTGTGTGTTTTTCCCTGGTAGATCAGCTGTGGAGGGAGATAGTCACCTACATTGCACATAAAACGGAATAAAATGTGTAGCATCAGGCAGCTTCATACTGTAGTTGGGTTGTCCATCCTCTTGTACATAATCGTTTCTTAGTGAATAATAAGACATTGACCCATGCTAAAGTCTTAATTACAGATATGAATTTTGCTGATTGTGATCAGTAAAAGTGGCTGTGGTTCATCTATAAACCACTATGACACTCTATTTCTAATAACATGGAAAAATTGTTTACCTGACATAGTTGCTGCAAGCACAGCAGTTATTTGTCGCTTGTCGTCCACATTTACAATGGGTATTATTTTATCCCCAGCATAGTCCATTGCCCAGTTGGTACTAGTTTCAAAGCAGTGTAATCCCAGTTGATGATTAAATCATTGGGGATATCATTCATAAGCACCTCTGCCACTATATCAGCCAAGAAGATTTCTTTTATTGCCATAAAATTATTAATAGATACCTTTCCAGCATTTGAACTCTTCCGTTTCACATAATTCATTCTGTGAAGCAATGACTTGGCCCAGTTCTTATTGATAACAATATTCCCTCCATGTGAGGCAAGTAATGTAAAGTCTTTTGCCTTTATGATCCCAACAGTAGCTGCCATGACAATATGAGTATTAACTACACCACCCAGGACTCTTAATGCTTCAATATAATCTTGAACAGAGTTATCAAGTTCTTGTCCTAGCAAAAGTGGTCTTCCTTGCTGTTTAGTAGGCAGGGCTTTTATAACTCCATCACTACCTTTCTGCTTCTGGATCTTTAACTGTGCCAAATACTCTGATCTTAGTCTCCGACAAGTTGATTCATTCACCTGTTATAAAATAATTCATAATGACTATTATTTTATAGCTAGATCTAGCTAATCATTATCCTTACATTACACCTGAGATGAGCAGAAAAATATGAGGCTGCTCTGGTAGGCCCATTTTCTGCAGTATATTTTCCAATGTTGGCCCTATCCTCCTCCTATACTGGTTATACTTTCCCCTCTTCTTACTCGCCTCACTTTCACTTGCATCTTCTACAGCCTTATTAGCCTCTTTCAGCTGAGCTTTAGTAAGGGTCTTACACTTGTCCAGAGTAGGTAGTGCAAGGCCATCTTGGGCCCCACTAATCTCCTGCTCCACTGGGTTTTTCCTCTTCAAGTATTTAAGCAATGCCATGATAAAGCAGCTGACTAGCTAAGCTAAGCTCACTCCGCCTACTAAATATAGCTTATTGCAATTGGCGATCTGCGTCAGAACCGCCAAACCGCCAAACTAAAAATCCGCCATATTAAATCGCTATACGGTATGTGGGGATAACATAAGCGATAGACTACTAATTGGCGTGATTGTTTGAAGTTAAGTTTAGATGTTACCTAGAGTATTGTAATAATCCCTCATGTAGTGTCCGCACCGCTTTGTCTAATGCTTTAGTGATTGCCCTTGATTTGTATATGCAGTAGTTCCCATGCCCCTGCTTATTCTAATAATCTTTTGGGGCCGATGTTCTATTTGTGTTGAAAATATTCTTGTCCTTTATATATGTGTGCCTTTAGCAATGGATAAAGAAAAAGAGCTACCGTAGGAAACACACCAGAAATATAGAATCAGTTACAGTGAGTAAACCCGTCTGCACCCCATGGCATCAATTTCTTAAAGAGTATGGACAGTCAGAAGGTTAGCTGTAATATACAATTCTGTGTTTTGTCATAATTAAGAACAGCAACATTTTATAAAGATGCTATGAGTAACTGGTGACGATTGTGAAGGTTTTAGTCCAATCCTTCTTTAAAAAGTAAATCCTGTAATACTTAATTAATTGTCTCTAATTCTTCAACAGATAGTTTAGTTAAATATCAATAAGAATAATACATTTAATGACATCAAGATAACATAGAACCACAAATGATACAATAACTAACCACAAAGTTATTAAGTTTACACAAAATAGTTGCTAAGGTGTATATCTAAACAATCTCTAAGGCAGCTGCTATTTATACCCTGAGGTAGCTGCCACGAGCAATTTCCAAATGACCAATAGGAATGTTCCACAACTGCCAGCTAGTAGCACAGTGCAAATTAAGAATAAGTTTCTCATGGATTAAAAATAGTTTTATGTGTGGGACTGATCCCCACATTCCCCCACACTGACATCTCTGCTGCCCTCAGCAGAACAAGTGACATCCTCGTTGGATTCCCAAGCTTGTCTTGACAAGGCATCTGCTACTTTATTTTCCACTCCAGGTTGATGAATTACAGAAAATGAAAATTCTTGTAGTCTCAGCACCCAATTGTAGAGTCTTCTGTTGAGGACTTTCGACTTGAGCATAGAAACAAGAGCCTTGTGATCTGTCTTGACAATGAAATGACGTCCATATAGTAGTGGAGCAAAATGCTGAATTGATAGGTAAATTGCGAGACACTCCAATTCAGTTGCTGAATATCTTCTCTGAGATCCTTGCAGTTGTCTGCTGTAAAATGCAACTGGTAGTTCAGCTTCATTTCTGTAAACATATAGAGCAGACCCTACCCCTACTCCAGATGCATCAGTGTATAAAACAAATGAATCATGTGACACAGGAATATACAAATCAACACTGCTACTAACCTTAACTTTGAGTGAGTGAAAAGCATCCAGCATTTCCTCTGACCACTGAACCACCCCAGGTGCTGTCTTAGCAGTTGCTGGTGAGAGTATAGCAGAATAATTAGCAAAATTCTCAACAAATCTTCTGAAGTATGACATAGCCCCAAGAAACGATCTAAGTTCTTTCTTTGTTCGTGGTTGCTTATATGAAGTGATTGCCTCTGTCCTATGAGCTGGAATAGCTAGTTTTCCATCACCAATAATGTGTCCTAAATACTTCACATATTTCATACCAAACCTACATTTACTTTCCTTTACTGTCAATCCTTTTTCCTGCAAAGCTCTCAAAACCTCTCTCAGATCTTTTAAATGCTCATTCCAGCTTTTTGAAAAAACAATAATGTCATCAATATATGGTACTGCATGATCAATTGTATCCAAGGTTTCCTCCATAGCTCTCTGGAAAACTGAAGGAGCGTTTTTTAGACCAAAGGGCATTCTGGTGAAAGAAAATTTTCCAAAAGGGGTCAAAAAAGCTGTCTTGTCTCTTGATTCAGGCTTAATTGGTATTTGGTAAAACCCCTTTGCTAAATCAATTGTGGACAATACTGTGCTATTCCCTACTTTATCTACTATTTCCTCCAGAGTTATCATATAGTAAGGATCACTAACTGTGATGCTATTCAATTGTCTGTAATCCACACATATTCTTACAGTACCATCAGGTTTCACTACAGGTACAATAGGTGATACCCATGGGCTCTTACTTGGTTTAATAATTCCCAGCTCTTGTAAATTTTTAATCTCTTCTTTAACCCCATTCTTCAATGTGTCTGGCAAACTATGTGGATGATATTTAAATGGCTTGGCACCATCCTCCAATTCTATCTGAAACTCTTCAACAACTGCTTTTCCTGGTACATCACTAAAAACATTCTCGTACTCTTTCCTTAACCGCACAATATCCTCTTCTACATAGAGCTCACTTTTCTCTTCCATTCTTCCCTCATTTTTCTCTTCTTCTTCTGCCTCACTCACCACTACTAGTCTCATAATTTCTGCTTCTCTTGGTACAAACTTCTTCAACATGTTAATATGAACAACTTTTGTTCTACCTCTTCCAAGTGCAATTTTATAATTCACTCTGTTGACCCTTTCTACAACCTCATGTGGTCCCTGCCATGCTTCTTCTAATTTTCCATTCATTCCTGGTGTTCTACTCAGCACAAAATCTCCTCTCTTGAACTCCCTCTCAACTGCTTTTTTGTCATAATGTTTCTTTCTCTCCTTACTGGCTATTGTCATTCTTTCTCTTAAAACTTCATGCATTGTTTCCAAGCGATCTCTTAGTAACTCAACCCACTCTTCAACGTCCAATTCTGAAAAATCGTGTTCAAGCCAACCATGATGTAACACATCCAAAGGTGTTCTGGCTGCATGACCAAATACAAGCTCAAATGGAGACAAACCAGAGTCTCTGTTGGGAATAGATCTGAGAGCAAACAAACAGAATGGCAATTGCTCTGCCCAATCTTTTCCTGTGGAAACTACTTTCCTTAACATAGATCCAAGTGTCCCATGCATTCTTTCAAGAATACCATTTGTCTGAGGGTGATATGGAGATGTCTTTATTTTGTTAATGCCCAAATTCTCATGTAATTGCTTACTCAAGCTACCCACAAACTGAGACCCTTGATCTGTTAATACCTCCAATGGAATCCCTGTTCTGGAAAAAACTTCTAACATGCCTTTGGCTACAACTTTTGCTGTGACTGACTTAATAGGAATAGCTTCGGGCCATCTGGATGCTTGGCATATTGCAGTTAAAATGAAACGAAAACCACCCTTCGCTGTGGGTAAAGGTCCAACCAAGTCAAATGCCATGACTTCAAATGGTTCTGTCATCACTTGCCTCTCAACCATAGGAGCTTTCCTTGCATTATGTTTATTGCATCTTTGGCAAATCTCGCAACTGGTGCAAAAGTTTATCACATCTGCACCAACTCCCGGCCATGTAAAGTTTCTTTTGATAATAACTCGCACTTTCTTGCTACCAACATGACCCAACCCTTCATGTGCTAATTTCAATACTCGGTTCCTAAAAGACTTGGGAAGAACAATCAGAAGTTTTTCATCTAAGTTTTGCGATATTATAGCTTGAACCAGTAAACCATTCTCCCATCTGTACCCTTTGTCTTTATTGTCAGCAAATGTTCGTATAGTTTCAAGAGTGGAATCCTCTTTAGTCTCCCTTACAAGCTTCTCCCTGTCTTTCCCTGTTCCAACAACTGGTATAACAATATCTCCTCCTTTCTCCTCAATGTCATTACAAAACTCAAAATGAACTTCAGCTCTCACTCCACCATCTTTCTCCGTTCCTAAGCCATCTGTTTCATCTTCTTCAGCACTTTCTTCCTCACAGCTCTCTAAACTTAAATGTTCACCTTTTATCTCAACTTTGTTAGGTTCACAAACTTTAGGGTTTTCCTCAACAACCTTCTTCTCATCTTCTGCTAAATCATTTTTTTCCTCTTCTATCATCCTCCTAGTCTGCACTTGATTTACATTTTTCTCTTCCCTTTGATCGACTAAGCTCAACAACTGCCTATCTCTCTCCTCCTTAACATTTAAAGAATACAACACTTTCTCTCCTCCTTCTGGATCTCTTGGCGCAACTACAACTTTCTCGTCCCACTCATGCTCTCCAATTTTGAAAGTTAATGTAGCTGTAGGCCAAATAAATGGTACAGGACTCTGAAATGGTCTCACTGCCATTTTCTCCTTATAATTTATTTCCTCTGGTCTGACTATGGACTGAGGCACCACAGTTATTCTGGCTCCTGTGTCCAGTAATATGGGTATTTCTACACCACTCACTGAGCCCTTCACAATAGGGTCATCTCCTTCCCTATTCCACACTCTTCTCAAAGGTTTAGGCTGTACTCCTTTGTCTGTACCACGATTTTGTAAATTCTGTGTTTCTTGTTGTGATTTGCTCGGGCATTGAGGTACTTTATGGCCACTCTCTCCACAGTTATAGCAAACTATTTGTTGTCTAGGTTCATATTCCCTGTGATGGTTTGATTGGCTACCTGAAAGAGGCCTGCTGTAAGTACGGGAATAACAATCTACTGCCTTGTGCCCTACTTTGCCACACTTAAAACAACTTATAATTTCTTTCTTATCCAGTTTAGGTTGGAATGATGCCTTTTCACCACCTTTCAAAGAGCCTTCTATTGTTACATAATCTCTCAGAGTACTAGCTAACTCTTCTAAATTATTAATAGATCTGGCATCCACATAAGACCTAGCCTTGTGAGTCAATACATTGTATACCCAAGCCTTAACATGATGACATATTGTAACTGAGTCTGGAATATGTTCTCCACATGTTCTCTTAAAGAGTGCCTTGCCCTTAGCAATTAAGCTGTCTGGGTCTAATTTTCTTAGTGTCTCTTTACACACATCATAGTATTCAATACCAGCTCTCTTGGCTGTGTACCCCATACATGTAAGTAATCTACTGCGAGCTTCATCATAATCATTAGTAGTGCCACTAATCTCACTAAAAAATTCAAGAGCTTTACCTACCAACTTAGCTCTAAGATTAAACATCCACTCACACTTTGCCAAACCTGCCTTTATGTAAGAATCTTCAACCACTCGCAAATATCCTTCCAAATCATCCCCTTCCTTATACAAAGCTATACCTGACAACACTTGCTCTCTTATTCTCCTTTCTTCTGACTGTTGATTCTTTTTCTCATCCCTAAGAACTTGTGCTTCCAATTCCATTGCCCGTGCTTGCGTTTCAGCCTTCCTTCTTGCCTCATCAACCTGCAATTGTCCCTGCATCATTTTTTCCATCAATTTTTCAACCATTAAAAGTAGTACTGGAGCGTTCAACTGTTCTGCTCCAGACATTTCACCAACTAAATTATCAGACATAGAATTATCTGCCTGCTTCTTTCTTTGACTGCTTCGAGACATCCAAGGTGGTCAGTGGCTTTGGAAAGCTGAATACCTGAACACACACACCAAGTTAAAAAAAAATTAACAAAAAGGCAATAACAATGACAATGAACAGTTTTATAAGCTAAGGGTGAAACAATAATAATAACAATCACACAATTAGAAAACAACAACAACAATGTAATAGTACGAAGATTGAGTTTACTGTCCAAATTGAATAAAGCGAAGTATCTATCCCGACGCTGCCACCAAATGTGAAGGTTTTAGTCCAATCCTTCTTTAAAAAGTAAATCCTGTAATACTTAATTAATTGTCTCTAATTCTTCAACAGATAGTTTAGTTAAATATCAATAAGAATAATACATTTAATGACATCAAGATAACATAGAACCACAAATGATACAATAACTAACCACAAAGTTATTAAGTTTACACAAAATAGTTGCTAAGGTGTATATCTAAACAATCTCTAAGGCAGCTGCTATTTATACCCTGAGGTAGCTGCCACGAGCAATTTCCAAATGACCAATAGGAATGTTCCACAACTGCCAGCTAGTAGCACAGTGCAAATTAAGAATAAGTTTCTCATGGATTAAAAATAGTTTTATGTGTGGGACTGATCCCCACAGAAATCTCTGGCAGTATTCCAAGACATAAACACATGCAGTAGGTGGCACACGTGCTACTCTCACAGCATCCATCTCCTCCATTACAAAACTGATCATCTGCACAGCGACCTCCTCGGTTCCAGTGAGTGAATAGTGACAAAGAAGTTGTATGTCCCCAGACTGTGATCCTATTGAAATAACATATTTATTAGAATAGTACCAAAAATGTATTTTAGTTCAACTACAAGACAGGAATAGTTCACATTATTATAACACTAGCTAGCACACCAGCTATATTTTGCAGTGTCAACTATAGTCAAATGATTTTCAGAAGTTAGATTTACTACAACCTGGTAATTATAATCTAAAGTATGCTTCATTAAAATAATTAAATGGCATACACCTATTTCATTCTTTCTTCAATGTCTAAATGACTACTGCCTCTCTGAACTTAGATGCCTACCCAATGTGTCTCGTGGTATGTAGCTAAGTATAGCATATACACTTATATCCTTAATATCAGTTTCTATGTAATAATACTTTTCTAAATGACCAATCTTGTGATATAGCTAGTAGTTAGGAAGATTGATCTCAGTATTTCAAACTGCTCTCTGGTGCATCTGTATTAGCTGCATCAGAAGCAATGTAATAGCAGATCACCCAGTGTGTCTCACACTAAGTAATTAGTAAAAGCTGAGACTTTAGTCTTCTCTACAGTTTCAACTCAATAGCTAAGGTTTTCTCACCACACTCTTTGATACAATGATATGTAAATTCATACTATTGTTTTCTCTCAAAAAACTCATACAGTCATGAAGATGCAGACCATTGTAGATTTAATTAGCTACGCTAACCTACAACTGATTCACAACAGATGGTGACTAGTACAGGTATATCATTAAGCCATACTGAATACTTACCGGTATTAGCATCAACAAGAGTACGATCATCAAATACTTCACTTCAGTCTTCATTTTTCTGATAATGAAATAAATACTTCAAGAAAATACTGAGCAGATATTATCAATTATATGACTGGAGTGATGCTTACCAAACACGGACTGGTACTAGAGTACTCCTTCACTCTTATGGAATGTTCCATCAGCACATCTCTATTTGTGGCAGTAAATGGCAGCATATGAATATGATGGTGTTAAAATACTACCTGACCTGAACACCAGGAAGTGTATCACACGAGCTAAAATATCACAGGGAAATTTATCATGTTTCCAATGTGTTTCATTTCAGGTAACTTTCCAGGAATTTCAATTTTACAATTCCTAACAATTTCCTCTTATGTTTCCTTAAATTAAAGTTCAAGTTTCCTTGATAGTTTCCTAATATGTTTCTTATTCCAATTTCATTGCAGGAATGTTTTAATTTCTAATGGTTTTGTACGAAATTTCCAAAAAATTATTAGTTGTTAACTTTCTTATTATTTTTCCTAGATATTTTAAAAACCCTACATTATTGAAAACTGTCATTGTAAAAATGTAAACATTTTTGCTGTATTGCTAAACAAAGCGGCTGCAATAGTTACACAATTGTAGCTATTATAGCTAGTAATCATAATATTATATACAGATATTTATTTACTATTATATATATATATAATATATTATATTATATTACACCATTAAAACGATTAGGACACTAACAGTTGGCTAGCTACCTGCCAAAATTACAAAAATCTCTAATGTCAGATCAGTAGTATGCACTTCCACTTAGGTCAAACTGTTTTTATAGGACTAAGGGTCTGGTATGTTTAGACTCCCCCATGCACTCCAATCAATATTTTGAATCTATTTTGTGTGTTTATTGTAAAAATCACTTATTATGTTATGTCTTTATATATATACCTATGGGAAGGACCTAATTTACTGCAGACGTAGCCATGGAAGTATGATGAAGACTCAACTTGACAAAGAAATAACAAGAAACCACTAAAATAGGATTTGAAAGCACTCAAAAAAAGTGACTCTAAAATTGAGCTAGAAATTATGTGACAGATAGTGTGGTGGGTGTAGCTATGTGTGTAGAATATAAGTGATGATTTCATAAAATTCTGCACTATCTTAGCTGCTATATATATCACCAAATTTATTGTCATAATTACTGCTGTTCTTTGGAAGATTTAATATTTTTTTCTCTTGGAAGCTATGCAAAATAAATATTAAATAATATTAATAATACAAGCTGAGTATAATACACTTTAAATTTTTCACTCCTGTGGATTTGGAGCTACACTATTAATTAATTTAGCTATTACATGTAGTTCATACATATGTATATATATTGAAATTGTGATCTAGAGATGTATATTGCATGCTGTTTATTATATAATGAGTATTTCAATACTTGGCAGCCAATTTTAAAAGCTGCCACACAATATGCTTCTCTGGTGGCATGTCTTCATGTTGACATTTGGTGTGAAATGCCACCAGTTCAGACACCAGAGAAGCATATTGTGTGGCAGCTTTTGCAGAAGACAGGAAATCTGGGAAACAATTGCATTTATCCCCTAACTACCATTTCCAACTGGTGGCAGTCGAGTCTACAGGAGCTATAAGCCCATCAGCTTTGCCTTTCTTAAGGCGCTGGGCAGACGCATGTCTCTAACAACTAGTGAACCACATGCTACTAGCTACCTATTCCAGAAGCTGTCAGTGGCAGTTCAGCGAGAAAAAAGCTGCAGCCATTTTTGGTTGTGCCAATCCCCCCACCCATTGACTTTTCATAATTTAAATTTGTTACTATCATCATCATCATCTCATCATCATCATCATTGTGTTACATAATTATAGACTGATTGTTCACTATGTTAATACTATTTATTATTATTTTAACAAAAAAATACAGAAGTAATTATTATAATTAGAGACTGATACTAAATCAGATTTGAAATAATATGGATACAGAGTTGTCTTAGAGGATATTGAACATTAATGATGGGTACGTGTAGTGTGTTGCAGTATAGATTCAGTGATTAGGTGAAATTTTAATCTCCCTATCTTTGTGTAAATATAGTGAAAGAAGTGTTAATTATGTTAGTGCAAACTATATCCACTACTATATAAGACAGTTCAACTATATGAAATTATTCTTTTGGTTAGCAGACAAAAAATTTAATCTTTTTCGATAGCTAGTCCAGAAGTACAATGCTATGCCATGATAACCACCATTTTTATAAAGAATACTTTTAAGGTGACATCATGACAAGTGCAACCTAGCAAATCATTCAAATACATTACAATGCATGAGACCAAATTAGTAGATAATTACAATCTACTAATTTGGTCTCATGCATTGTAATGTATTTGAATGATCTGCTAGGTTGCATAACTTGTCATGATGTCACCTTAAAAGTGTAAATTTCATTGTGAATAAGACCACACCTCAGAAGTCAGAGTTTGTTTGCTTTTAGAGATGATACAATACATTGTTGTATTGGAGGGGGGATTAAGTGGAAAGTTTGCTAAGTAGAAGTGATTTGCTTGTTGGAGAGTTCATATTCAGAGGTTTCACTGCATGTCACATTACCTTATGTCAAGAATTTCTGCACAGCTTCTTGCTCATGTAGCTTCTTTTTCTCCAACAGAAGTTATGCATTTCTCCATCGCAGTACTGTATCAACCCTGTCCTGCTAACTTGCTGAGCTGTGTAATTCAACCTGCTTAAAATACTTTGGTGATTTACACCCACACTAATTAAACCACAGATAATGACATGCTGCTAAGAGAGAACAACCTGCTCTTGTTAATTAACAGACTCTTTTGCCTGTGTAGAGATTGGACAAAGAGGCATGGCTAATGTTCATAGCAGGAACATAATCAGTATTATCAAGACTGAGTTTACCAAAAGTTGTCTTCGATGGTTTTTGTAGACATGGTTTTAAGAAAGTACAAGCAAGTTATACTTCTAATCATCATCAATCATATCTCCAACTTTGCAAGATGTGATTACTATTCATGTTTTGATAATAGCTATGTCCTCTCAAGGCATACAATCCTTTATAGTTACAAAATCATCTCAACTTCCCTATCTTCATCTTCATCTTCAGTTTCTTACACTTCACTGTACACAATAACTTAACATACATGTAATAGTCAATATCATAAAGTGTAAGCACTCTAGAGAAACAGATGAAGAAACACGCAGTAAACAAATACAAGATAACAAGACAATGATGAAGAGGGAAATATAGATGAGGAAAAGGAATTAAGATTATAATAATGGATTTAATAAAATGGATAATCGGTCAGAATCAACTTGACGCCTGTAGTATTTTATGATGCAATACATTTTAAAAATTTGTGTAGATGCTTGTGGTGACTTGTTGAACAGATCCACTATTTCCAATTTGTTGTTTTGTGGTCTAATATTTGTGCCCATACTAAGCTGCATAAAGAGTTGGTGGTCAGAACTTAGTCTCGCGGGGCCAGAGTCCACGACAGTTGCAGCTTGAGTGCTAATTTGTGTGAACATTAATAACAATCAACCCTAATTAGCACCCCAGGTTTTGTTAGTTCACACCTCCAACTTGCCCCTGCTCTCTTCACACTGTGATGTGTACTATCACCTCAGTGGAGAGTTGGATTCTTCAAGTTTCAGTTGCTGCTATGTGAGGGACTAGGGTGGGAGTGAAGTTAAGCTTCAGACTTTCACTGTGTAGCTCAAGCTATTGCTATCCACCTTGCGTTGTACTGTTCATGAGCTTCCCCTGTAGGAGGCCCCCTCTTCTGCTACACTGGCCCCTATCTCCGCCCATTTTGCTTGTACTCTTGGCTCTTCTGTTAACCTGACCAGACTGTGGTGAACCCACCACATCGACAGGACATGACACAACATCTTAGCTAATGGCACACACTAGTAATGTATTGTCACAAACACTAAACATCTCATTCAGAATATCATTCCATTCTCGCCATAGTTAAATGGAGCCAGTTATACACCGAGACTGTGGAGAGCTGAGCAATAAGCGTGACGCATCTAATTCGCGTTTTGTGGTAATTTGGTGGTGGATCCTGTACAGCGCACTTCCCCTCAATTGACCAGACTTTTTCCTCGCTTTGTGTTTGGTAAAGGGTCTGGCCCCGCCAGACTAGTCAGAACTAGAGATGCGTATCTGAATGCATTTATAATGGAATTAAATTGATAAATACTCAAAGAAGAATAATAGATGAGAAAGAACGGTTGTCAATGTTTTACTATTCACTAATGTTTTAGGTGAATTATTAAAGCCAGTGAACATGGTCACCAAATACAATATCAGGAGCCCCACATTAACTTTGCGCTTGTACATTGACTTAAAGTATTGCCTACATATACACTATATTTTAGCTCGTGTGATACACTTCGTGATGTTCAGGTCAGGTAGTATTTTAACACCATCATATTCATATGCTGCCATTCACTGCCACAAATAGAGATGTGCTGATGGAACATTCCATAAGAGTGAAGGAGTACTCTAGTACCAGTCCGTGTTTGGTAAGCATCACTCCAGTCATATAATTGGTGATATCTGCTCAGTATTTTCTTGAAGTATTTATTTCATTATCAGCAGAAAAATGAAGACTGAAGTGAAGTATTTGATGATCGTACTATTGTTGATGCTAATACCGGTAAGTATTCAGTACCTGTACTAGTCACCATCTGTTGTGAATCAGTTGTAGGTTAGCGTAGCTAATTAAATCTACAATGGTCTGCATCTTTCTTGACTGTATGAGTTTTTTGAGAGAAAACAATAGTATGAATTTACATATCATTGTATCAAAGAGTGTGGTGAGAAGACCTTAGCTATTGAGTTGAAACTGTAGAGAAGACTAAAGTCTCAGCTTTTACTACTTACTGTGAGACACACTGGGTGATCTGCTATTGCATTGCTTCTGATGCAGCTAATACAGTTGCACTAGAGAGCAGTTTGAAATACTGAGATGAATCTTCCTAACAACTAGCTCTATCACAAGATTGGTCAATTAGAAAAGTATTATTACATAGAAACTGATATTAAGGATATAAGTGTGTATGCTGCACTTAGCTACATAGCTACTCACCACGAGACACATTGGGTAGGCATCTAAGTTCAAAGAGGCAGTAGTAATTTAGACATTGAAGAAAGAATGAAATAGGTGTATGCCATTTAATTATTTTAATGAAGCATACTTTAGATTATAATTACCAGGTTGTAGTAAATCTAACTTCTGAAAGTCATTTGACTATAGTTGACACTGCAAAATATAGCTGGTGTGCTAGCTAGTGTTATAATATGTGAACTATTCCTGTCTTGTAGTTGAACTAAAATACATTTTTGGTACTATTCTAATAAATATGTTATTTCAATAGGATCACAGTCTGGGGACATACAACTTCTTTGTCACTATTCACTCACTGGAGAACCGAGGAGGTCGCTGTGCAGATGATCAGTTTTGTAATGGAGGAGATGGATGCTGTGAGAGTAGCACGTGTGCCACTACTGCATGTGTTTATGTCTTGGAATACTGCCAGAGATTTCCTCCAAGGTCCTTGAGTGTTGAACGTTCTGTTGATCTGGCTGCCTGTGAGCATGATGAGAGACGGTTTTCTGAGCCTATTTCTAGATTTGAAAGAAATCAAACTAATTTTGGAACAGAAAATCCGATTCGGTTTGGAAAACCATATTTAGTGAGTTTGAATCACTGGTAAAGATTGCCAGTGATACTTTTTACTTACTCATTTCATTTACTGCTTTAAGTATATGCACATTAAAATTAGCATATTTTAATATACATGCATTAGTAAGTTGATCAGTTCTAGCTATGTAGCTGTATTGATCCATATTTGTACATGTTACTACTAGTAATCATAGCTATTTGCTTTAGGTTGCAAATGAATATAATTAAATGACATTTACTTCCTTAAACTGTAGTACTATAATAACATAGTAGTACTTCGCCAAATAAGAACATAAAACATACATTTCCTTGATAGCTTCAAATTTCCAAAATGTGTGTGTGCTCGGTTTTCCTGAATCTCACATTATATAAATGTATACGCGTTATAGTTTGAAGATTGTTCTATAATCATCTAGCTGTTTCTAACTATTTGAACCCTCTAGTTTCTAACCACCTTAATTTTTTGAGTTTTCTGTACTAGCTAATCTTTAAAAAAAAAAATACACGACATGCTTTCTCTGTCTGTAGATGCATGAAGTAGTTCAAATTCACTTTGAACTTAGACACAACAATACTGTATTGATCGACAGATTTCTCCTGGATGTTCCAGCTATTCCAGGATATCAGTTGACACCTTTTTATCTTGATGGAATATTTGGATATGCCAGAATGAATATATCAGTTTCATTGGAATGCGACAGGAATCATTGCGGACTGCTTTGCGAGAGAACAACAAACTGTAGTTTTTGTGATCCGGGGTACACTGGAATATATTGCTCCAACCTCATCTCCTCATGTGGAGAGACTTCATGTAACAACTCCAACACGAAGTGTGTAAATAAACTTTTAGATAATGACTGTGTATGCCTACCTGGCTTCACTGGATCTGATTGTCAGGCGGACATAATGGAGTGTTCAATAGAAGACCTCTGTTCCTTTCATGGAGAATGTGTAAATACTATTGGTTCCTTTCATTGTGAATGTTTTGATGGATTTACTGGGGAATTCTGTGAGACAAGAATGCCAAGATACTCTGTTGATGTCACGATTCACTCTTTCGATAATCCCGGTGGTAAATGTGCGGATTTGAGTGGAACTTGTGCTAATGGCACAGGGTGCTGTGACTTCAGAGACTGTCGTGATATTCATTGTAACTACATGTTTTTGTATTGCTTGAGGCCACTAGGATCTGCCATCAGCTATTTCAGGTCAGAGAACAGAGGCAGCTGCAATTTCAACGAGACTAATTCTCATTATATTGCAGAGAGAGACGAGTTTTTTTTCAATATATATGGAACGAAAAATCCTATCAAGTACACAACAATATTTTCTGTAAGTTTTTGTATTTAGTTAAATATAACATATCATCTCGGACAAATATGAATAATGTATTCTAATTTTTTAACTGTAGCCACTAAACAGAATAGAATTCTACATTGAGTTAATTGATGATGACATTACCCAACTAGGAGATGAAAACAATGAACTGGTGGATAGATTTGTGATTCCTATTACAAATGTAACTTCTATTAAAGAATATTCTGGAATATTTGGCTTAGCGACCATCAGCGTTTCATTGAACATCAGCTGTTTAGAGTTTGTTGAGGATTGTGAACTGAAGAACTTTGATGTGGTGACTGGAGAAACAACTCTGCCACCTGATGTTTCATCAGCATCCACTTCAACACTATCAGCAGTGGCAGCAGTACTTTCTGTGGTCGCATCTTTAGTGCTTTTTATGCTGGTGTTCATTGCCGTGTACTGTGTATACTATCGTCAATGCAAGAAGAAGAAGAAATCCAATGATATATCGTTTGAGATGGAAGTTACCAATAATCCTAACAGAGGTGGTATAGCTAGATCATCAAGGCGAAGTAGTAATGTGAGTTGATTCAAGTATAACATTCGTATTACAATATGAGTATAATTACTTCTGCTCTTTTATGCCCAAATAGATGCTATTATATGCAATATCTAATCCTGGAAGTAAAAAATTGTAGTTTATTTTACTATGATAGCGGTTGTGATAACTCCTGCTACCTCAATTCATCTATAGTAGCAAATTTAAAAGAATTAAGGCATATTATACTGTATATGATTTAATATCAGGTGACTTAGTATATTAACCCTTTACAGAAATTAATTATATGTCATCAAAACTAGCTAGCTCAGTTGAATGATTAGAAATGTACTTATAAATGTATCGTTGTTTGTCTATATTTTAGTCACTTGGTATTCAAAGCATTCGTGAGAGATTGGTAAGTCATGAATATGTTTATTAAGTATTTAATACCTTACATAATGTCAGCCATCACAACTTCAGTCAACCAAACACGCTAGTTAACCAGAAATTTAAAAGTGCAGGCATAAAATAAATTGGATACTACATACATTATTTCATAGAGTACATTGTTATTGTGTTTGGTTATACCAACATTTTAGTTATGTAGCCATTGGTCCTAATTCATTAAGGCAATTGACATACTTCTACCTTTGCATGTGCTTATTTGTTGTTGTTGTGTTGTTGTTGTTTGCATGCAGGAATCTCTGCCCAACACATACAATCAAATAAAGAACTATGCCAGACGAAATGAAGTCAGGAAGGAGGAACCAAGTGTGTGTGTTGCTTCACCTCTTACTGACGAAACAAATTTCACCTCTAACTACGAAGAAATTGGTGCTACTCAAGGCTATAGTGTGATCACTGAAGTGCCAGATGAAACTCAAAGTGTTGCTGCACAATCATCGACGGGCCAGGTGTATTCTTACGTATGTAAGAATGAAGACCGTTTGGATGACGATTCATATGATTACGATGCACCATACTGGAACCCATCCAATGAAGAGCAAGAATTACTGACTCAATTGGAGATGCTCAAAATACCTAGTGCCAAATCAGAAGAGATCAAGTAAGTATAGATAGAGGGATTACAACTTGCATTATACTCTCTGCACATCTATATTGATATCTCATTGATCGGAGAAATGATTTGTAATATCTAGCTATTACAGTGTATGGTAGTGCTGATGGTTCACACATTTTGTTACTCACATTTGGAAGTTCTAGCACAATTATCTGTTTTGTTCGTTTTTGTTTTTTGTTGTTGTTGTTGTTGTTTTTTGCTGGAAAGCAGCCTAGTCTGGCCCAATAAACATATGTAATGGAATAATTTTGTCATGAGATCTTAATGTGTATAGGGAGCACGAAATCATTGGATCCGGTGCTTTTGGAACAGTAACTAAAGCTACTTGGTATCATGAACAGGGCTCAAAAAAGTGTGAAGAAATTGTCGCAGTGAAGAAAATTGAAGGTGGTGTTAGTGAAGAGGAAAGAATATTATTTTTGAAGGAAGCAGTGATTATGGGTCAGTTTGGTCATCCTAACATTGTTAAAATTCTTGCTATTGTAGCAAATGGAACAGAGGTAAGGTCAACTAGTGAGCAAATTACACTTTTAATTTACATTATGTCGTGTTTAGGAACAATATCAAATTATTATGGAATTTATGTCACAAGGGAATTTGAGACAATATCTCCATACATTGGATAAAAGGTAATTGAGCATGTATTTGATTCAGTATATACCATACTATTTTTTATGCTTTCAATGTTCAGCCATTTTGAAAAACTTGTAAATGGCAGTTATTTTTTTTGTAACTTACTCTGAATTTTTTTAATCTTATGCAGCACTGATGTGCTATCTTCTCAACTGCTGGCATTTTCCCGCCAAATAGCCAGTGCTATGAGCTACCTGTCCATGAAAGGTTACGTCCATCGAGACTTGGCGGCAAGAAACATCCTCATCTGTGACAACAGCACCTGCAAGGTAGGAATATATAACTATAATATAACCAGTGAAGTGCTTGAGCACAAAGGGTGAGCAGGCCAGTGCACAAATGAAACACTTCAAAAGAATCTATCATTCCATTTCTGAAAGTATACCTAGCTAAGTAGGTAGCCGTTGTGACCGAACACATTACCACTTTCTTACCTCAATTTCTTGCGTACTGGTATTTTGTGTAGTCATTAATATATGTCATTCTGACTATCTGAATTACCAGTATCTTTTTACAACAAGCACTCATAGCTACTAAAAAGGCAGTTTAAAAAAATTATGTCTGGTAAAGGGTTTCAATATCATATTAATCATTCACCATAACATTTTGCAACTTAACAAGAAGTTCTAAGGAATTACTGCACAGTATTGAGTAAAACAGTAAGTGTAAGTGCGACTTGTGGCATTCAGAAAAAAACTTAATACGAAGTGATAAATAATTAATTTCCTTGAATGATACGGGATCGCTAAACGAAAGATTCTGTTTAGTGGAGGTATGGAAAAGGGTAACCTACAAAAATGCGAGGGTCAAAGTACAAAATGACATATGTACGCCCACACATATATATAACAAATATCCCCGATTTTCAAATGTGTTACTCCTGAGAGTGTCTCGCGAGCTTCGCTCGCTCGCCAATAATAATGCTTGCTTACCACCTAAGATCTAAATTACAAGCAACATTGATTTACCAGTTATGTCTTACCTACATTTATACTATACTAAAAAGCCATGAATTTCTGTTGTGATGCATTATAAATGCTAACATTTAGATATCAGATTTTGGTCTCTCAAGGGACATGTGTACTGAAAGTTTCTATCTTGCTCGTGGTGGAAAAATTCCTGTAAAGTGGGCGGCTCCCGAGTCCATCAACTATCGACTTTGGTCCACCGCCAGTGATGTGTGGAGCTATGGGTGTGTCTTGTATGAGATATGGTCACTGGGATACAAACCCTTCCATAATTGTAACAATGGAGAGGTAAGGATTTCGACAAAAAAATAATAAACTTAAACTAGGGTAGCTTTAAGTGAGCCTGTCGATATGACTAGCTAGTTAAGCCAATTGTAGTAACAGAACAAATTAGCATGCTCCTTTGCTATGCTACTAACTTGGACTCCAGAGTCAATTGAAGTCAGTAGGATAAAAAAAATTGTTTTTATTGAGTCTACACAATAGGTGAAGAAATTCCCATTAAAGATTAGCTTAAGGCATGTGTTTAAAAAACACAAGAAAAATAGAAATTTAGCCCAATTAGCATACATTACCTTAGACTCGGGTTGTTCAGTGCCCCTTCTTTGTTAAGCACCGTTTTTTTTGTTAAGCACCCATTTTCTTTTCGGTTTTTTACACTTTTTATTAAGCGCTCCAGGCGTCTCGTCTACTACTGATTGGAGTTGCTTAACAACGCTTAACAACCTGACTCTACGGTATTTTATACCAATCTAACTGCCCTACTACGATATATCTATATATACATACATACTTACATATATACATACATTTTTGTTTGGATAAGGAAAGTCTATCTTGTTTGCAAATTAACATTCAATTCAAAATTTTGGAATTTTTTTTATAAAGTATGTATAGCTAACGTACTTTGACAGCATTATCTTGTGTTGGTCAAATTCATACAAAGTATATTTTAATAATTAATAGGTACTCAGTAAAGTATCCAGTGGGTATCGATTGCCACCTCCAGCTGGCTGCCCCAGGAGTATTTATCATCTCATGATCAATTGCTGGTAAGGTGTAATTTGAAAGATAGTTCAATCAAATTGTTGGTATAATAATTTATCAATTGGTTGTTGGTAAGGTAATCCAATCAGTTAGCTCCCACATTATGGCACACACACTATCATAGCATTTGTGAGCACCATACATTTTCGCTTTTGTTTTTAGGAATTGTGATTCTGAATCAAGGCCCTCTTTCTGCCAAATACTCTCTTGCCTAAATGAGCCAGAGTACAAAATAGTGGGATGGTCACAGGATGATAAAGTTCAATTTAATGAGGAGTCCAGAAAAATTGGTGGAAATTTGGAAGACGGGTCTAGGATGTATGAGGAGCTGCAGAATTTTTACAAGAAAGTTTAATAGTATTTGTCCATGTGCATTTTTGTTGTGACTTTGTGCTCATTTTCAGAAACAGATAAATTTGATTGATTGAGTCTCAGTATACATCATGGTAAAGCTACTTTTAATAATTTATGTATATTTTTCCCTTTTGCCTCATCACATATACTCACTCCAATTTTACTCACCTGTCTGTCAATTTAGAGTTAATGTTTATTGTTACTGTAATCTGTGTGGGCTGGTTTGGGAAATGGTCGAAACACTATTCCAATAGCTCGCACCTGGAGACAGCAAAGGTATGCTGCCACCAGAATCTCTCCCAGGCTAACCAAGTACCCACCCACAGGTTGGATAATGAGGATAGATTAAATTACTTTAATTAAGAGACTGCACACACAACGAATTGAATGATACAACTGAAACTGAAGCACATGGCACAAAACTCAACTATATATACAACACAATGACTCCACCTACTTAGCACATAATAATGCACACTTCCTGCTCTGATACAAATGTAACACACACATACATACAACTGCTTTACATTACTAACCACACATACACACTAATTTGTTCAGTACACACAAAAGACAATGGCAATGACACAACTCATGCACACATAATGAGGTCTCTCTCTTCTTCTTTATCTTCCTCTCCTTCGTCTCTTTCTCCATTTCATGTGGGCTGGCCCACAATCTGCCACATGATTTTTTTTGTACTATTGGCGTTGTTTGACTATACAGAATAACTGTCTATCTGCTGTGCAATTATCATCCAATTAACATTTTATCATTCTTAATTATTGTATTACTGTGAAATGAACTTTAAATATGTGATTTATTATAATCTATTAAAATGTTAGACAAAAGCGTCTACAGTAATGTATATTCATTGAATAAGGTAGTGCATGTTGACAGATAACGAGAAGCACTCATCAAGAAACTAGCAACAGTGGCACGATTGAATATTATGCATTACATCATTATGTTATGCATTATATCGTACGTCATTATTACTTTTTGTACGCAAGTGATTGTTTTCTATTATCACTTGAAGTGAAGTCCAGTCAAGTTATCTCCCTCCTCTCTAGCGCTAGTCAGGCATAACTCCGCCAATAATATGCTCAAAAATTTAAATTTGAAGTGATTTTTTTTATCTGTTTCCTATAATTTATAATGCTGTTAGTTTCACATTATAAGTTATATCATTTTATCTTACCCTGTCTTGACATGTAATATATATTATAAGACTGTACATGAGGCAAATCTCAATAATTATAAATAATATTATATATTATTAAATTTATAATTCTAAAAATATTATTATTATTAGCTATTACTATTACAATTATTATTATTATTATTACTACTCCTACTACTAGTACTACAATTATTATTGTTATTATTTATTATTATTATTATTATTACTATTACTTGCTATTTATAAATTGAATAAAATTCCAGAATTACCAAGTTTTGGAGTGTTTTTGTAATGATAAATGTTAGCACTAAGGATTGCTCATCTAATTACTGAGTAAGCCTAACTATACTATCTCTGATATGTTTATTTGATGATTCTATCATCATTCTTGGCTAAAATAATCATAACAATAGCACTTTTTCTCTTTTGAACCAAAATGACCACTGAGGAGGACTTTGACCACAAGTAGAAATGTTTGGCTAAGTTTTATTATTTTCTGTGAAAACCGAGAAATTTTTTCTATTTTGTATTGAGAGTAAGACTCATCATATTATAGTATACTTAGCTATTTGAAACCTAAGAATTATGTTTTCTATTTATTATTTTGAATAAATGGAGTACAAAAAGTGTTTATTTTATAAGCTAATATATGTACTTCATAAGATAACGCTTTAGAGTTGTTTTATTTATTCTCTTTGCTTCTTTTTTGATTAAATTCGCAGACAAATTTCTGAACAAATTTCTCTGTCTACTTTTTATACTAAATTTGTGGCCTTTACCTAATACCTTACCTGAATTCTACTACTCCATTATTATTGCCTTATTTAATATTAGTGTAAAATACCTATGTGTGTGATCAAAATCATTACCATCTTTGGTACAATAGTTACTACTAAAGTCCATTTGAGGATGCATTTACTACTAAGCTAGTCATTGGCATGCAGTAATATTAGCAGTAAGGTCTAACCCAAGCAATTGTAAGTCGTTGCAAGTGAAAATGAATAGTAGCCTAGCAGTAGCGCTGTTAGTCCTGTCCTATAGTATGTTTGTATGTTTATCTTCTTGATTTAGTTAATTCGATTTCTTATTCATTCATTTACAGTCAGTCAGCTATTACAGTGTACAATTTTTTTTAATAGACTCACGAGTATGTATAGCTGCTGTGAATTTTATTATACCTCATGCTGTGGCTGCAATTGCCAAATTTAAATATCTCATTAAAGTAAGGTTTTGACAATAATTGATTTCCTGTTGGAGTACTACACATTTAGTAGTCATTGGCAAGCACAAGCTGACATATCACATGGACTTTTCAGCTCTATAACTTAATTTATGTGGTAGCTTTTCAAAAAATGTTGAGTACTAAACAAAGAGGACCATTGACTAAAGGAAAACCATATGAAGAAGAGAGTAGAATAAAACATTTAGTAAAACATAATAGCAGAGCAAGTAGAGCAGATACTATATTATTAAGAGGTTGTTCAGGCAGTAACTGGGCAAGAATTTGATACAAAACGAAAAAAATTAAAATAGTTTGACTTATTCAAACAGCCGATTTTAGTATTATTTAAAGTCAATTTTCAGTTATAGAAAAGGTATACAGATAGCTTAAAATCTGTATGCTTAAATCCAGCATGTTTATAATGCAGTTCACCAATAAAACTTGAGTCTTTCTCTATTTAAGTAGTTATGCTCAACTATACATTAGCACTCCTATATTTTTTAATAATGTGCTTCAGGGAGTAGTTTGGGGACACTACAGAATTACTGTGTGGCTACACTCCATAGAAAACCGAGGTGGTCGATGTGCAGATGAACGCTTTTACAATGGGGGAGATGGTTGTTGTGAGAGTAGCACGTGTGCCACAACCTTATGTCTATATGAATTAAGTTATTGCCAGATATTATCTCCTCTTCCAACAAGACGTTCAGCTAATTTAATAAGATGTGGCTCGAGGCCTTTGTCAATTGGAAGGTTTGAAAATAGGAAGAAAAAACCTAGCAGATAATTTATTAATAGTGCTAATTTGGTGAGTCATTTTACAATTCGAGTCGTTATTTATCCTCAGATTATAGTTTGTGTATAGTTGTCTAGAAAGACCCTTGAAAAGTGTCACATTGCTATACCCAGTAATTATCACAAAGGAATTCATTTTTGTAATAATGTAGTGAGTTGAACTGGTTCGTGTAATAATTAGGGAGTCAGGCATAATAAATTACTAAACTGCAACTGATGGCAGACAGCAGTAGTAAGAACCATTAACAAACCGTGTATGGCCTACAACTTGAATTTAATCCCATTTAGCTTACTATTGCTATTTAGTTTAGTTTGGTCTGTACATTCCATATATAGATACAATTTTTCGTCCCAATAGCAAAATAATCATTTAGTATGAACCAATATTAAATATTCTTTTGTTAATTTTATAGTAACTATTCAGTATTCTTTTGTTTAATTTTTCAGATGTACCCTGATATTCAGATTTATTTTGAATTTACGCATAATAACAGTGTATTAATTGATCGATTCATTCTGGATGCTCCAAGCATTCCTGATAGCCAATTACCACCATTTATCTAAATGGAGTCCTTTTGGCTATGCTAGAATGGATGTATCAACTTCATTAGATAGTGTTTACATGATTACTGTGCTGTATCACTGACATAAACGAGTGTGTCATTAATGAAGACCTTTGTTTTTTCAATGGAGAATGTGTTAACACGATAGGGTCATTTTATTTCGATGGATATACAGGAGAATTCTGTGAGACAATAATACCAAGATACTCTGTTGATATAACATTTCATTCCTTCACTAATCCTGGTGGTAGATGTGCAGATTTGAGTGGAACTTTGCTAATGGCACGGGGTGCTGTGACTTCAGAGACTGTCGTGATACTCATTATAACTACATGTTTTTGTATTGCTTGAGACCCTTAGGCACTTCAATTAGTTACTTGAGATCAGAAAACAAAGGATATTGTGCTTTTAATGAGACAAGGTCAAAGAAGATTGCTGTGGAAGATGACTTCTTTTCCAGTATATATGGGAAATCCAATCCTATAAAGTATACATCAAATCAGTCGGTAATATATAGCTATATTTCCATGCTAGATATCTTCACATACATATATACATACATACATACATACATACATAATATTTTTAGGTTCATGACCCATGAGATATTTCACAATATCACATGGGGTGTTAGCATACCCTGCAAGCTCATTACCCTCAAATTCCCTGGCACCACTTACCCGCTTCCCATCCACTTCTCTCTCTAAGGTCACTACACAACCAGATCAAAGAAGCTGCTAAATACAAGCTGAAAGTGTGGTATAGACTCACTGAACTAACATAGCCAATTTTACAAGCCATCATTCCTAGTACAAATTCTGCAGTAAAGATATCAAGCGTAGAATAAATCACCTCTTACACTCATCAGAGGTGATATAGCAAGATATTTCACTCTCATCAGGCTGTATATTTTTCTAACATAAATACATACACACATACAAACATATATACATACATACATACAAACATATATACAAACATATATATATACATACATACATACATATATACATACATACATACATACATACATACATGCATACATACATTGTTTGTTCAAGTGTGTCACTCCATCAATTTGGTACAATACTGATTACATTAGTTTACTACTTACTAGTATTATTACTATTATTATTATTGTTGTTGTTGTGACGATTGTATTACTACTATTATTAGCCACTAAACAAAATGGAATTCTACATTGAGTTAATTGATGATGATAGCAGCCAGCCAGGAGAGGGGAATAATGAACTGGTAGACAGATTTGTAATTCCTATCAATGACAAAATGTCAGACGGCACTTACTCTGGAATTTTTGGTTTAGCAAGTATTCACCTTTCAGTCAATGTTCAATACTCCGAGTTCTACTTTGGTGATAATTGTGATCAATTGAAACCAGTCACTGCCATGAATTCAAATCCGACTTCTTCACCTTCTGGTGTTCTTTCTGAATCTGATGCAGTAACACCATTGTTGGTGGCATTATTCTTTGTGATCCTATTTTATTGTCATAGCTGGAACAATAGTCTTTGTGGTCATGTGTGGATATTTCAAGAAAAAAATAACGCTACTCAAAACTGAGTCCCATAATTTGAATAGCATAATTCCAATGAGTGAAGTCCAAGCAGTAACAGTATCCTCTTTACAAGACCATGGCATAAGTTTGCTGTAATGTTTTCTTGAATTGATTTCTTTCTTTATACGTTTTTTTACCATGGTAAACAATATAATGATGAAAAATAATTAGATTCAAATATACCTACTTGTGGTCTTAGGAATTGGAAAAAGTTAACTACTATTTTCATGACTAAAGCAATGATATTGAATACATTACTTAGTATATGGGAATTTTTACAAATTTTAAGCTTTTTTTTTTGTTATTGTTGCTGCCTTTTTTTCCATCTATAATGTAATAAAGATTAAGGTTGTAATACAATATGCCAC
>WLWD01002933.1_pt1 | contig 77439 bp, 45 predicted proteins | sample 6712731 | NCBI WGS metagenome assembly WLWD01 (sample SAMN12718690, study PRJNA576275) | sponge metagenome | isolation source: marine sponge | host: Mycale hentscheli | place: New Zealand: South Island, Marlborough, Capsize Point | collected 2014-11-01 | reverse complement strand
TTTCAGTTAGTAGGTTAGTAGGTTGGTAACAGTAAGTCCAAATTTGTAGCTATTTGTTGTGTGGACTAATAGACAATTTTTTTTTGCATCATAGTAAACAGTTTTGTCTGCTTTTAAAATATATCTCGTTGCTGAATATCTCTGCAGCAAAAAAAAAAAAAAAAAGAATATTATTACATTTTCATGTTACCGAATAGTCTGGCGTCGCCGACCCTTTACCTTCCCTATATTGGTGGGCGGGGAGGAAGGAAAGGGTCTGGTAGCTCTAGTATCAATGACTTGTGCAAATGACATCACAGATTTATTGCGTAATCATTAACGCGTAGGCTAAAATCAATCGCGAGTCAAATATTTCGTTGCAAGTAAACATTTGTTGGAATGTCTCGTTGCGACTGTGGTCTTTCAATAATGCAGAACAACGGCAACAATAATGGCTGGTTCACACTTGGGTAGGAGTTGGTCATATACAAGTGACAAACTCTGGAAACAGGCACTCTTTCCGTACCCTGTAGGGAGAGCTACAAAAATATCTCTTTTAAAAATTCCCTTTCATGTACTCTTGCTTTACGCATGAAACTGTAACTTCTAAACACGCTCTTCATCACTTGATCTTCCATAGCTAACAACGAGAAATAAACTGGGGCGACAGAACCATAGAAACACTTGACTCCAGTCCCTGTGTAACTAATGACTAACTATCATGTGAACCATTACTTTTCTTCTTTCACTTTCATTTATTTCATTACTGTAGCTATGTGTGTGCATGTGTGAGACCAGGTAATTGTGCATGGCTGTCGTCAGGTCATTGACCAAATGATCGGGAACTCTTCACCTTTCATTTGAATTCAATACTTTACAAATGTAAATATAATGTGTGTGCAATGTATGTGATGTGCAGTGTATGTGTGTGTGTGTGTGTGTCCAGCCACACATACAAATGGTTTCAAAGGATTATCTGTTAGTAAATGAAGTGACAAGAGTTCTAAAAGTTCAAACTCTAAGTCATTCCCTATATATTTCAGGTTGTCTAAATGTGCATTAAATGGAAATATCCACAAGCCAATAAAAATATGAGTAATAAATATAGTAATCAATAAAAAATAATTTCAAAAGGCCTCTTTTTTGTTAGTGCAGTTAAGAAGTCATCCTAGAGTGTCCTTACCTCTAGTTGTATTGAAGTCCAGGAGTCCTTAGTGGAGTAGTCACTGCACCATTACACCTGCCACTTCATACTCCTACATTGAAAGTGTATGTCTCAAGTAAAACTAGCTCAACATAATTCAAGATTCTTGGATTTGTGTTTTCGTGCTTGTAATTCTAACACATGTAAACATTTTTTAGAGAAACAGGCTAGTTTAGTACATTAATGAAGTTGTTAAAAATTTACACCTTCCATATTACTGTATATTATATTTATATTAACTACCACAAAACTTTATGAAAAATTGGGGCAAATGTCTCCACGAAAGTCAAACTAATATCTGGGATGTGTGTTAGTGTGTGTGTGTGTGCATATGTGGATGATGGGGGGAGGGGGGCGAAGGGAGGCAAAGTACTTCCCTTGTCTAACTCAAGTACGCACCTGGACACCGAATAAGCCACAAAACGTTTATCAATTGATGAAATCACGAAGAAAGCATTTTGTCTGATAAGACCATATTTATCATTTCCTTAGCCCCAAAAGACATGATTACTGCTCAGTGTCATAATTTAGCAACAGAAGAGATAATACAAGCTAAGCATCCCCAATGCACTTGCCACAGTCTGCCTTATACTGCTCATATGGAAATAAGTTATTACAAATGACGCTAATTAAATTAGACAAAGAATTAGGTTAGCCATTGTACATTGCTTTAAATTCACCAGAACAGTTATCTAATGATGACTAATTGACATTTGGAAAAAAATTTTTCATATCTCAATGTAATCTATTTTTTTCCTTGTAAATATTGAGTACAATTAATTTTAGGACGTCTTTAATCCCTAAGGGGGGTGGAGGGAAGGGCGGCAAACTAGATTTAAGGAGATGTACAAGCCCCCACCCCCTCCGCTCCCTGAAATAAACCCTGGTTTTTACACAAGATAGAACAATACCATATAACTGTGGTTAGGAAGTGAACCGATGGGTCCAGCCACTAGTACTACGACTTCAAGCCATGAAGGCTGAAACATCATCCCTGAAGTTAGTAGAGCTAGCAAGTCATAGAGAGAATCATTCCTGGCATCACGTGATAAATGTAGAGTAGTGGTAGAATATGAGAATGAAGTTAAGTCATGCAAACACGCACAAACACACACACAAAGCTCAACCGTGGTGATAATAATTGGCAGCGAGCGAGACACTATCACGGACAACACAAAAAAGGGGATATATTATTGTATATATCATATACGCTTGGATGTATGTATGTAACTTTTGTACTTTGACTCTCATATTTTTGTGTTCACTTGTTACCTTGGTTAACAACGCGCTGTTCGTCATCACTGTTCATACTTAAAAATTCACCCAACATGCCAAGCTACCATGTAAATCTTGTGTTAGTATATCCAGTGAACGAGTGCATGTGAGAGTGTTGCGTGTTACATATCTGCTGACTAGCTAAGAACAAATAATAAATATACATTTGCTGCTTTTTGTGTTAAGTTTCTTAGGTTCCTTTAGCTACGTGTATTTTAATGAGGCATCAATATAGCTCAAGCAATGGAAACAGTACATGGAAATGCTGTCTTCATAAGAGAAGCTAAACTAGCCAGAACACTCACTGATATAATTTTTCAACGTGAAATTTCACTTCCGTCGGTTAACTTCCCCGAGCATAAAGCAAACTACACTGCGGGCTGCAAGAAATTATGTGCTCACGTCATTATGACGTGACACTAGGGGGCGTTACCCAGTTGGTACTAATGCGGAGCTGAAAGTCTTCACGTTTTATCAACAATAGCCCCACATTAACAAAAGTAGCACAATAAAAGGTCCTAAATCTTCTTTCTGAATAAGTTCATACCTAAATCAACAGTTAATTGTCAGTTATCTCCAAAATCAGAGCATGACAGACAGACAGGCAGGGCAAATATTACAACCCTCTCGCGCATGCGTGCTGAAGGTTAACAAACAAACAAAACAACAACAACAAAAAAAAACAACAACAACCAACCAACCAACATTGTCTGTTGAAAAAAAATTACAAATTAACTGTCTACCAGTCCCAAATCCACATCGTGACTTATAAGACCTGCAACTACCTCTATGAGGTCATAAGACTTGCATTTGGTAATGGTCATCAATACTATACTGAATCATGCCAAGTTGCTTATGGCCTTAGGGGTAGTTACGGCTCCTATGACCTGTCCTAGTCTTATTCTATGAACTGCATGTGATAAATGGCCATTTTTCTTCCCATCACTGCACATCTGAATACTGCAAGCCAATATATTTGGCCAACGTAAGGACATTCTTGTTCCCTATTCTCACAATATCAGCTGAAATATGCACAAATGCTTCATAGTGACATTAGAAATTGGGGGAAAGAACATACTTTTACTTCAGAAAAAGCATATGATGACTAAGCTATCAGGGTGTTACACTGGATTCTGCGCTGGGGGTGGGAAACACTGGTGTATTTAGCCACACTCATTTTGGAAACCCACACTGCTTTGATGGACATGCCTATGTGAAAGTGTATACCTTATACTAACCTGTGTTTTGTCACATAATAAGCTTATAGCTATTGTAGCTACTTACTAAATTAAAATTCTGGGGGTAACTAAGGCTTGGAGGAGATGGGGGATTTCAGGGTGCCCCTACCACCTCTGCACGAAACCTGATTATACAAGCTAATACGACACTGAGCTTCTGAAGCCGTGATATTAGCACTTGTGCGCTTAGAGAAACTGACCAATTTACTGACATTGCCTTAGAGATACATAATAAAATGGGATAATCACGTAATAAACTGTTTAAACCATAATTAAGCAATTGGCAATCTGAAAAATCCTTCAACAACAGCTCAATGAAGAATAAACAGATAAGTAAAATGATTTCACTGAAGTTTATCAGAATTGCATGAACTAGAATGACAGGAATTCCTACACCATTTTCACTGGGGGAAGAGAGGGATAAGAAAGAGATTTGTAAAGTCACAAAAACCGTTTAGCCACATGAAAATGGTGCAGTCATGATCATGAAAACTTGGACAAACTACTACAAATTCCTACAATTTTTTCATAACTTATATTCAGAAGGGGTAAAAAAAATTAAGGTGGAAATCCCAGGGCTCCCATAACCTGCATGAAACCATGGGCCTAAAACATTGAACTAAATCATTGTCCAGGAGCACACTAAAGGGTGTTAGGGTGGCCATGGGAAAAGCTATGAGTGAGGATAATTTTGGTGGAGCATATTTTAGAATAATTCAGTAACTAGCTAGAAACCATTCCAACATGCACCCACACTTTCACACAAAGAAATGAAAAATTTCTAGAGTACTATGGAACAAACAAACTGATGAGCCCTTGTCATAAAGATATAGCTAAAACTACCACAAAATATCACTATCATAATTCAGGCCATCCTTGCTCTCTATATTCATTCATTAATTCATTCATAGAGTAGCTAGCTATATTAGATAGAAAAAATTGTTCAGGAACACAACTTCACCAGGAAAAAAAAAGACCTGGGTGACCCGTGCAGCTAAAAATATAGAAACCCACTGACCTCTAGCCATAAAACTACTTACCCAGAAGCATAAGCCGGGGTAGACAGCAAAAGCTTCCTTCAAGCAAGTCCACCAAGACACAATATAATAGCGTAGCCGTATTGCGTACGAATCAACTAGCGCGCAACAATAGTTCAGACGACCACTTCCAGTCGAGAGTTTTACTTCTATGGTAAAGCGTTTTTAACTTATTTAACCTGACGATACTTACCTACACGTAACTGGAAAAGGGTTTTCCGTGAGATATCTTTGAGAGGCGTAATTCCAAATTGCGCACGGAACAACAGGGTGTGGTTAGTAGGCTGCCATGTTTAGTGCTCACTTCCGCTTGGCTGACTCTCTTCTGTATTCTAATAATCGCGTGTTGAGTGGGACCTCATTCAGTTATCTTATAGTTCCCAGGAATAGCTTATGAACGGTGGTGCTGCAACTACTATACTGGATCTTTCAATTTGGTGAGCTATAATATAATAGCTATAATGACTTGCCCAATGAGAGTTCATTTCATCTATGCATACTAGAAAATGAGAAATCTTGTGCTTGGAGAATCGAAGAAATACAAAAATTGTGTCGCTAAAAAATGCCAAACAAATAATTTGGTTTCAAATGGTAAGAATAATTATTATCATATATATGTATATATTATATATTTTTTAATATGCTTTTATGATTATTGGCGAGCGAGCGTAGCGAGCGAGACACTCACAGGGGTAACACAATCGAAAATCGGGGATGTTTATTTATTTATTTATTTATTTGTATATATGTATGGACGTATGTATGTCATTTTGTACTTTGACCCTCGCGTTTTTGTGTTAGTTCGGTTGTCGACCCCGTCCCAAATTGCACTAAACAGAGTCCTCTGGTGATCGATCAGTACCCGTATCACCCTAGAAATTGAATTGTTTACCGTTTTGAATTCTTTTGCGGGTGCAGTTCAAACTTGACAACTTAAGGGACTTCCATTTCTATTCGAGTTAGTGGCGGTGGTAAGTCAATGCGCTCTTTGTCATGGTTATAAGCCGTGCGCACAGTATTTACCTGAAAATACATTGTCCACTTACTACCTTGTGAGCGAAGGTAAAGTCGTGTGTAGGTGCAATGTCCAGTATGTGTCAGAAAGCATTGTGTGTTATCAAACCTACTTAGTGCTACACAATGTCACAAAGAAACTTGTTTACAAAAATAACGTGTATTGTTTTGTTGTTGTTTTTCCTTCAATTCAAGCAGTTCAGAGATTGTTCTATTGCACTGAAATCCCTTTACCCTGTATGCTAAATTTAAAAACTGGACCTTATCAGTAGCTTCAGTGTTAGAAGTCAAAATCATTCATATAAAAATAGTATAGTCTTTAGGCTCGCTCGCCATTTGTGCTCAAGCACACCACTAGTCTATTTATAGATTGATAATACGGTATCTGACAAGAATCAAACCAAGGGGTCAAAAGGTAGGCTATTGTACAGCTACTACTACTCAACAGTGTACAATTACATTTAAAGCAATAGATTTTAAATAAGAAGTTTGTACTTTAACTGATCAACTCAATTGGAGTCATTTTCTATTTGTGATAAATGACAAGACACAGGCATAGTTTGAGATTGAATTACATGAGCAGAGATATTTTTCTCGATACTTTTGCAGTACAAATGTATTATAGTAACAATTAATTGGTTTTAAAGCAAGTTTAATGTTGTCACAAATAGAAATACACTCAAACTCACATTATCTAGACTCCCCTTTTTTGAGCACTCCTATCTACCAGCTACTAATATGCGGCATGAGGGTAAAGGGTACCACAATCAAAGACCAGCTGGTCAAGTACTATAACTATTACAAAGTTTCCTCAAGTCACACAATTATTGTAACTTTATAATATTATGTTTAACAAACACAAAATAGCCAAGAACTAAGCTATAAAGGGAAGCTGTCCCGAGCTGCAGAACATCTATTTGTAAGATATAAAATAAATGAATTGTTCCCAGGCCTAAACTGAAGCTTGAACTGTAATGTCACTATTTTAACTTCCAATGTAATTTAGATTATCCCTTTACTATGAGCAATCTTGTTCTTCTAAAGTGGACTGACTCGGATCACAAGAAGCACAGAATTCAAATAATCTCAGAACTTAGTCCCAAATGGAGTGACATCAGTGACCTACTTGAATTCAGTACTGCTCGAATTCAACAGATAAGACAAGACAATAGCGGAGTACAAGATCGTTGCAAAGAAGTCATGCGTTTATGGCTAGACAGTGAAGAAGGAGCATATCGTTATCACACCACATGGGAAGGTCTTATTGAACTATTAGAGGATATTGAATTTTCAAGTTTAGCTTCAGACATTGGAGATGTAGTACATGTCAAAGAACAGTATAAATAAACCTTTAGAATTACTCATTATGTGATAAAGTTGTGCTGAATGTGCACTAGTTCTTAACTATACATTCTATTGATACTTAAAATTGTTTTTGTACTGTGTTCATTAACTTATGTGGCAGTTTTCTTACACTAGTTGTGTATTCCTCACACATTTGATTGGATTATGAATAATATTTAGTAGATATAATCATGCAATATTCATTGTATTGTGAAAAGAGAAACAGTATTCTTGCAGTGTCCTTTCTTAGGGAACATGTAGGTCAGACATGACAGGGAATTCATCTGTGTCACACAAAATTGTTCATCTTCAAAGAACACCAACTGCTCCCAATCCTGCACCTGAGGCATCATTATGTATAGGGAAAACTTGTCTGATTGTATTGACTCTTTAGTTGTTTACCGTTTTTGTTTGCATAACAAAAAAACAAAAAAATCAGTATAAAACTAACACTCCAACATCACTTTATTTCAAGATGCAATGCTTTTAACTTATTTTGAAAGCTGAGATGCATATACATCCACCATAATAAAAAATTAGTCTGAAAAATTCATTAATAATACTGACTAGACATTCACACTATATCTCACAAGGAGAGCCTACATGATTATTTGTTCAGATAATCATGCAGATTTTGAACATAAGCCTCACAATCAATATAATCAGAATATACATAAATAATTATGGCACTCCTTATCTTAAATAAATGTTTTTCAGTTCCTTTCTTAACTTACAAGAGGTTTCATCTACACAGTGGTTCTGTAACACAAGTTTAAGTGGAGCTGAATTTATAGATATTTCTTCAAAGAATCCTGTGTACAAGTTGACACAGTTGAGAAAAGAACTTATGTTGGATTAACCGTGGAACCTGAAGAAGATGGGATGCTACAATTCCTTCTTGATTGGTCATTGAAGAGAGAGAGTGATTATGATGGCAGGTGTACTTCCATTGTTTACTGATAACCTCACATCTAGATAGATTATACATATAATACCTTTACTTAAAGCCCCATCTTACTATTCATGCTGTTCAGGTCTTGAACCTCCCTGAACAGGGAACAAGTACATGTCAATAGACTGTATGTGTGCATACATTATTGTCTTGTACCTTACAGACTATCACACTTAATGATATTCATGATTACAAACCTACTATGCTACATGTCATTGGCACTCATTTACAGCTGTGGTTAATGCAGTTATTTGGTTGTTCTTGCCAAAATCAATTAACTTCTGTGGGAGTTATGCCCCTAAACAAGCTAAGAGGGAAATTGCAAAGGTGCTTGTCAAAACGATAGTAGGGAAACTAACATGAGTGAAAACTTGAATAAACGAAACGCATAGAACGAAGTACAATCAAAGTAATAGTTGGTACTACAATGGAAGGCTCTAAAAATACTTTCTATGATATACTGAGTAAACGAAACATTTGATTCATATTCCATACATAATTATTCACAGATTATGTAGCGATTACGACATCATCAAAACAGCATTAATTTAAGTCGGGTAAGTTATTACGATTACATTTATACACTGAGTTATCTATTACGTATAGTATACGCTGCCCAGTGATAAAATATATATATAAATAAAACAACGAGAAGGTTTGAGCAACAATCATCAAAGAACATCAGGAATCTTGTAAGTGAGTTGATGAGAAGGTTTCAGCTATTGCTGAACATAGTTGGCAGCAGCATCACCTCATTAAATGGGAACTAGTAAGAATTGTGACAGAGCCACTCAAAGAATTGTGAGTAGAAAGTCAATCAAGCCCTATCCCTTCAGATGAAACTAGATACCCACCAAGTTAACTGAGACAATATTGGTTTAGAGTAGATTCCTGGATTCTGGCTGTCTGTGCTGCATGCTAGTCCCCCTTCAAGATATGATAACCAGTTAGAATTCACTCTATTTATCTGGGAGATTATAGCTATTATTATTTTTATTATTATCACCACGGAGAGTTTGATCTAATTGACCCCAGAAGAGGACTTCATCTAGAAGTTGAAACATTGTGTTAGTTTTGATTACACATAATATAGCTGTTAGAACTGGGATAGTTCGTTATTATCTGAACAATATTTGTGCACTAAAATTAATACAATTACTGATTCGTGCATGCATTTAGTAATTATCATTCTATACTAAGACCATGTCACTAATACATAATCATATTTTTGTTGTACTCCATTTTGAATGAAGAAAGAGACTATTGGGTTGAAAATATTGACATTCTTTTGGAAAGCTAGATAACTAAGAAGTCTGAGAAATTTATAAAATTTTCCACCCATCAGTTTACTACAGTATTGATTGATTAATATTCATGCTACTGCTACTACTAGTTAGCTGATAATTGTCACTAAATCTAAATCTCAGCGACTAAAGTTATCTCAACACTATGCCCATTGCTTTAGCTACCTATTTTTGCTAAAAATTCTGCCAGTAAAATAAAAACCCACAGCGATAGCTAAAATCGAAGTTCTGGTGTGACCCCTGCGCAAGAAGAATGGGCTCGCTAGTAACGATTTGGGTGGGGCAAATTAGGCGAATAAACGTTTGTAGCTAGTAGTTATTGCAAATGTTTGAATGGAAGGACTACTAGCGTCATGTGCTATACGTTTATTTGGTCTTGTCCAAATATGGACTGGAGCTGAGTTCGTGAGCTGCTGGACTGCGTGTCTTCTTCGCTCGTACTCCGACTTTGTGGTCTCGAGTGAGTTTGTCAAGTTAACTGAGTGATGCTATGGCACCAGTCTATAATAGTTCACATTAGATTGACTTGAGAGAGCTATGTCATAGCTTTGCCTGGGAATAATATATGGGGAGTTCTATACTGCATTGTCTGTAGCTAGAGTCAATCAAATTATGCCAACACATACCTTACCTCAAAGTATTACATCAATCACAGATTATTAGGAATTGAGCACTATATCTCCATATCAGTCAGTCAGAAAAATGGAGGGTACCAAAACAAGCCTTGCAAACTGTTCCGTACTGGATATGAAGCCTCATGAAAAGAGTAAAAGAGCACCAGAAGTTTTTCCCATTTTTTGGCACACTCATGACCCATCACAGACAGCTTTAAGCACATCACTCATAGCTTCGACTTCTCACAAACATTGCTCAAGAAAGCTTTTTACCATCAGTTCAAGCAAGTTAGTCAAAGTAAACAACCTTTTCAGGATTAAATATATTTTAAATTTGTGGGTATTATTTTAAACAGATTCCATTCCTATTGAAATGAGAAATACGGCAGGACTAAAGTTTTTTCTCAATAATAGTCTTCACCAGGAAGTTGGTTTTATAGTGACTTAGACTCAGTTGAAGTAGATTAGTAATAAACACTCATCTCTATTTTTATTCTAGTAACATATAATATGCACCCAAATAATTAATCTGACAATGCTTTAAAAGCCAGTTTAGCTAAGAATTTGATCCAGTGACTTCTTCGTTGCATGTATGTTATTAATATAAAATTTACAAAATTGCGATGTATATTTTTTATCAAAATCAGTAAATAGCAAACACCTAATTTTATTTTATTTTTGTTGTGTCTAGGCTTAGTCAAAAGCAAGTATCTATCTGGAATATTCTGAGTTGCAATACAGTTTGGCTGACATTGTTCATTGTCATTATCGCTTGTAGTGTGGGTGTGGCTGATATCAGAGTTAACAGGTAATTACATAACAAATTGATGGCGAGTAGAGAAGGGGGTATAACACAGGGATGGTGACGCAATAGGATGTAAGAATTGCTTAACTGATGTGATTTTTCTTGTCTCAAACATTATACCTGACTGTATTATGTGTATAGGAATTTAAAATACTACTACTTATGAGCTGCTACAACTAAAACCTAGCAATTGAGCAACAGTTGGTCAGTTTCATGGATAAAAAATTGAAAGTTGGCCAGCAGTCCATGACCTTGCCATTATTGCACATAGAACCACACTCATAAGTATAAGTAGCTGAGAGCACATTTTAAAAGATTGCATTATAAGAATGGTTTTTCCATGAATATTACAAGTGTTACAAAATATTCGTTCACAGCCTTAATCAGCCCCAAAACAACAGCTTCTTTAGTGCCAGTTTTAGCAAACTGTAACTAGGATTGGAGACACTGTATACAGTGGGAGAGTGGACTATTATATCCATAATTAGAAAATTTATTCATTAATTATTGATTATTTAAGAAAAATTGTAATGCAATAACTTCTATCAACATATCGAAGCCACTGGGTAATTAGCGTAACCATTTGATTCTCTTTGATGCTTTTCTGTGAGATTTCTATTCTCTTCTAACATTATTTTGTACATGGCATTTTCTTGTCAGCAGAAATACAGGATATATTTCTGTCCGGAAAATTCATACTATTAAGAAAATACTCATAAGGGCATGTGGCATTATTTTGCTGTATCCATTCAAATTACTTCCTATGACCTTGCCTACTAAAACTGGATTGTCGTAATCCTCTTGATATATCTCTGTTTCTTGAGCTTCATGGATACTTGTATCTATTGAGCTCTAAACACAACTTGTAGTTTTGACTTATTGAGCTCCAATAGTCAATGAACATTCTTCCTCGAGTAGGTAGAGCATTATCTGGGGCTATATTTGCAGTATGTTACTGTGGTCATTACCTTTTCCCTCTCACTGGTTTCATGATATCCCATTAAAAAAAGACAGCCTTCAACTTTGTCCATGTAGAACTATGAAGCAATAATCACCAGGTAAATTTCTAATTGTTTAGCATCACTGTTTTTAACCCTGTTTGCAAGTGCTCAGTCAAAATGGCTGACCTTGTATCACATAAAGTGCTATGACAAGTAAACTAAGAACAAATGTATGTAGCGGTCTATGATTACATTGTAGAGTACAGTGTACTACAATAGTATTTTCCACGTATGGCGTTATGGTGCATTAGAGTACTACAATATTTTTTCCCATTTATGGTGCCATAGTGATGACCACACTTTTATGAGAAGAATTATAAGTAAAATGTATTATAATAAGCTTATACTTTCTTCACTAAATTGTAATCAACCTTCTACTTTATTATCGGCATTAACCCTTTCGTTCCCAATCCCGCTTTAAAGCGGGTGAAGACCGGTTGGCTTCTCCGAATTTTTAAAAATAGTTACATTATAGCTAGAACCTTCAGATTGCATACACAGGTGCCCAATGCATTGGAGAAGCATCTAAAATAGCTTTCAGCCAGGACTGCTTCGACAGTACCTCACAGCAGTTGCGTTTATTTCTTCCTCGGCAAAAAAAAAAACATCGGTTCTCCGTCGAATTTTAAAAAAGTTACCTTCTTCACAGCAGCTTCATTTATGGATCCAGTCATCTCCAGAGCTTTGTAGAAGCAGCAAAAAATTGCTTGAGCTCAGTAGCATTCCATAACACATTGAAACAACCGCTTCTTTGCCGACCAAGACTTTGCGGTTTGACTTACTGTCTTCTCCATTTTTTATAAAATCGCCAGTTCAACTGGGGACCTCCCTATTACGTACAGTCTTAGGTAATGCTTATTACATCATAGGATAAAAGTGAGCGTGTCGTGTGACCCCGGTAACTATGCAAAAAAAAATTTTTTTCAAGGTCATTTTTTGGAAGATGGCGTCTAGAAATTACAATGCGGTGCAAGTTTTAGACTTGCTTGATGCTGACTCTAGCGACTCAGGATCAAGCGGAGAGAAGGGAGACGACATCTAGGGCTATAGGAGGCCCTGTATCAGGGTTGGTGGACCAGACCCCGTCAACTCTGATACTGAAAATGGGAGTCAAGAAGATGATCGAGGTAAGCTTGTCTTTCTCTTGTCTTTCTCTTGAAAAATAGCAAGCTTCTGTTGTGGAAAGGACTTATTTATAGCTATATTGAGATAGAGTAAGCTGTTTAGCTATAATATATATATATTTCATTGAGTTTTGAGATTTGAAAGTGGCTTGTGGTTTTTTTGAACAAATTCAAATTTTCAAAAAAATTAAAAAAAATTTTTTACCACATATACTACTAGGACCAGATGTGAATGCAGTCACCGACCCCGATTACGCAGATGAGGCGACAGGAGCAGAGTCTTCCAGTGATGAAGGAGAGGATACCGAACCTGAGTCTTCCAATGATGAAACACGAATAGGCAGCAGGTTCCAGTGATGAAGAAGAGGAAGTGGCTCCTCCTGCTCCGAGTTCTGGACGTCCTCACGGTCGGAGAAGGCGGGAATCGAAGAACAAGAGTCGGGTGGATGAGGTAGGAGGAGAGTGGAAGAAAGATGACAACACACCCATTGATATTCCATAATCTTTTGTGTGAAGGACCACAGACTTTGATATTTGTGGCTGCTCCTCCCCCCCCCTGAACATCCCAAATGTTGTAATATGTATAGTTATTGTCGTTGTCTGTGTTTTTGTGGTGTTGTAGTGGAGCTTCACACTCGATGTATATGTGTGTGCGTGGAGTTGAAATGTTATTCTGGCGCTTCCAAATCTAACCGGGGAGGGAACGAACTCGGGGGGGGAGGGAGGGGGGGGTCTTTTCCAATCGGGCTACTATGCCCATGTAAGTTGAATTTCATGTATGTGTGTGTGTGTACACCAGTAATTATACATTTATTTTTATGATCTGTATTCACCTGTATCTTCTTTTTTCTAGTGTGTGTGTGTGTGTATGTGTGTGTGTGCATTTGTGGAATGAGAGAGAGCAACCGTGGACAAACAGTATGTGGCACTTCCGTATGCAACCTGGGAGGGAACTCTGGATCTTTTTGGATCGTGACTACTATGCCCATGTAAGTTGAATTTCATGTGTGTGTGTGTGTGTGTACACCAGTCAATTTATGTATAATAAAATATACATTTATTTTTATGATCTTATTTCACCTGTAGCTTCTTTTTTCTTGTGTGTGTGTGTGTGTGTGTGTGTATGTGTGTGCGTGCATTTGTGGAAAGAGAGAGAGAGCAACCATGAACAAACAGTATGTGGCGTTTCCGGATCCAACCTGAGAGAGAACGAACTCGGTGGTCTTTTTCGGTCTGTGACATCATCCATGCCGGGTAAGTTGAATTTCACTTTTTCACCTTACTGATTTTGGTGTCCAGCTAGGGTTGGGGGGGGGGGGGGTTATGGTACAAGAATGTCAGTGAAAAGTAATGACGTGGGAGGGGTGGTTATGGTACAAGAATTTCAGTGAAATAATGACGGGGGGGGGGGTTATGGTACAAGAATGTCAGTGAAAAGTAATGACGGGGAGGGGGTTATGGTACAAGAATGTTCATGAATTAATGACGGGGGGGAGGGGGGTGTTGGTACAATAAATGTCAGTGAAAATTATGACGGGGAGGGGGGTTATGGTACAATAATGTCAGTGAAAATTAATGACGGGGGAGGGGGGATTAATGGTACAATAATGCATTGAAAGTAAGTGACGGGGGAGGGGGGTTATGGGTACAAGAATGTCAGTGAAAATTAATGACGGGGGAGGGGGGGTTATGGTACAAGAATGTCAGTGAAAAGTAATGACGGGGGAGGGGGGGTTATAGTACAAGAATGTCAGTGAAAAGTAATGACGGGGGAGGGGGGGGCAATTCAGCGAGGCTAGCTGTTATGTTACAAATATCATTGTTGTCTTGTGTTTTTTTGGTATTGTATGGAGGTTCCGGATCCTATGGGAGGGATCGTTCAGTCTGTGCCACCATCCATGCCGGGTAAGTTGAATTCCATGTGTGTGCTTGTACTGCTTTTCATTTTCAAATTACACTTTCTCAATACAACGATTGTTTCTCTCATGTACAGTGTGGAGTATACATACCAGGGTTCATACAGTGGGAGGCTAGCGCTGGGTTCCCCCCTAGAATTTTGGGAGTTGAATAGAAATGAACATTTAGGAAGCATTTATTTTTAGTCTGATATTGTATCCCATTATGTTCCTATCATAACTGAGCCATTTAGTGCATAGGACCGAACACTGATCATCAGTGTGAAGTATAGACTCGTATGCAAAGATGTGCATCAAAGTAGTGTAGGTTCCAAAAAATGGGTGTGGCGAAGTACACTCGGAGCCCCACCCCAAACAAAAATCCTGTATGAAACCGCATACAATACATCATAAGTTGCAATTATATAGGATCATGAATAATTTGTTGTTTGTATTACAAATATCTTTGTTGTTTGTGTTTTTGTGTATATGAAATTGTTTTGTAGTGGAGCTCGACGTCCGATGGCATACGTTCCTTGTGGACACTCATAGATGTCTCCTACATGATCACAATCAGCACCACACACAACAAACAACATATTTTATTGTTGAACTAATATAATAATTGGTATAAAATGCATCAAACAATATTATTTCTATTTTATTTTATTTTTTTATTGATATGAAAAGTGGATTTTTTGGGGGGAAAATTTTTTTTTTTTTAAGTATTAGTAGATTGCTTAAATATTATTCAATTTTCTCAATCAAAAAATGAGGGGAATCCCAAACTCTTGGTCTATTTAGTGATATATGGTTGCTATGGGGTTTTCCCAGCCAGCATCGAGTTAAAAAAATAAAACGGTAATGCACTATTCCGCGGTGGAAGATTAGATTTTTCCGCGCGCGTCCAAACAATTTGGGAACGAGAGGGTTAAGGATAACATGGCTGATGATTAATTGAAGAAGAATCCCTCATAAGCGCCAGCATATCCAGTGTGCATACCACTGCACAGTTTTATAACTGGTGTAGTGTTTTGCTTGATCACTCAGGTCCCAAGTCCTTCCAGAGAAAGACACAATTAGATTGTGACCTCACCTTGAGTTTATAATGTCCCTCCAATGGCATAGATGAAAATGTAGCTACGTTAAATATTTGTTAGGCTATGTACTGTTGCGTAGACGTAGGCGGCTCTGTGCATCGTGAACTACCGCCCTCAGGCCCTAAGTACTTCGCTGCGCTAGACGCTGGACCGTTAAAATAAGGCTGTTTCCTCCCCAGCAGCCTCGCAAAGATACTGCATTATCTCATGGAAAACCCTTTTCCAGTTACGTGTAGGTAAGTATCGCCAGGTTAAATAAGTTAAAAACGCTTTACCATATAAGCAGTTACGAAGTCGATTTTTTTTCCAGCGGAAGCCTAGGGACTTCCCCACAACATAACAACGCCGTATTTTTGATATTAGTATTTGTTTTCCATTTTTTTTAATGTTTTTATTTTTTTTTTTTGTATCCTATTTAAAAGAAAAAACTCGTTGTTATGTTTTTTTAGATGTGGAGTGTACCCCGTGTACAAAATATGAGTTCATTCTGGCCACCCAGTACTTCTGAATATCGATTTTTAGGTACGAAGCTAACTATTGATTCGTATTCATTTGATTCTTCAACTCCGCCCCCCAACTCTGAGCGCGCAATTTATTGTAGGCAAAATTCCGGGTGGTGGCGGCTCTAATTAGAACTGGTAAGCAAACACAAAAGAAGAGTTACTGTGCGAGTGAGCCCTGCGGGGAAGAGTACAAGACTTCTGGAATGTACTGGAGGGTCCTAGACAATGAAGAATCGGAGGCGTATTAATGGGGCCTGGAGTCACTCGTTTAGAATAGATATATCACGGCTCGCAGCTGCGACTTGAAGGAAGCATCTGCTTTGGTGTCTTTGGAGAGCTTGATAGAAGGTTTGTAGCGGGGTAGAAGTTAGAAGCAGTTTCAGTGTGTTAACTTCAACTTCTCAGGAATTTTTGGTGCTATTTGTTAAAGAAAATGTGAATTATTACTTTTATTGACTAATTATTTTCTTTCTACAATAATATATATTTATCAATTAGGCTGTTTATTATCAATTATTATTTTATTGATTTATTTAAAATAAGACCAGAATCAAATTTTAGATCATAGTACTTTGTCTGATCTACCTCAACAGGAGGAAAGGTGCTGGCATGCTCTTCATAGAAATAGATGAGCTCCGATTATGAGAAGGCACAACTCCTTGGTTCTAGGGTACAACTGGCAGGTTCACAACAAAAGTGCAAAGCAGAAGACATGGCTTCCTTGTTCTCCAGAGGAGAGAATAGTAGACCTTCGGCTCTCCTAAGAAGTCATGCCTCCTGAAGGGAAGAATACTACATACATCCTGGTTATTTAGAAGAGAGGACATGGCACTCCAGTAGAGAGGTCAATGAGAAGGCACAGCTCCTTGGATCCCCTTGATAGTATTGCATACTTCAGAACCTTTAATTTTGTTCATTTCATATTGTATTTGATTATGGCCCTGCTACTATGGAGTTATGAGTTATGATTTATAATATTGTTTAGTAATATTTTTTAGGAAGTGAACAAATATTAATTATCTGCACTGCTGCTTCTGCCCTACAGTACTGGTAGTCCTTTGAGGTGAAAGCTGTTTGTGGTAAATTGTCTGGTACAGTTAATTGGTACGTGTTCAAATTGTGCGCGAGTCGCGTACAGTAGTCAGTTCGGGGAGAGTAAATTGGATCGAGTTACGGGCGGGTTGCCACAGACTGGAACTAGTATTCAAGGATGGTAGTAAGTACTTCTAGATGGTCAATTTGAATAGTGGGTTTCTTAGTTGTAGCTAATCCTAACTAACCATCCTAATAGGCTCAGCTATATAGAATTTTAATGTAACATTTTTTTCTTTTTCTTCTAGAACAAAATAATTTGGACTATTCTTTTCATTAAGTTAAACATTTTTTCTGTTGCACAACAACAAAATGTTGAAGTGAAGTATCTTGGTAGCTTTAGAAGAGTTGTAAATACAGTTATCACTAATGTCTATCACTATTGTAATGCGTATGGCGTATACCTGCACTGGCAATATGGTAATGAACAGCTAAGAATCTTTTTCAAAGAAGAAGTTGGTCTCACATACTTCGGAATGTTTAGCAGTTTCAACTACACAGTGACACTTCTATCATCTGAAAAATTTGCTAACAAATCTAATGAGAGACTTGCTTCAATGTTAATTCTGACATTTCGGGGGAAAGTACCCAATTCATTTCAAGTAACTTGTACGAGCAGCCTGGGCATCAATAGAACAGATTCAGTAAATCACTATTATGATGTCAAAGATACTGTTAGAACTACAGATCGTGTATCACTTCAGTATGTCCTGCAAGATCAATTAGTGAAGAACCGAACAAGCACATTTATGTTTGTTTGTGCAACAGCTAATAAACAGCAACTCATTACAGTAGATGGGTGGCTTTTTGCCTTCACTAGACGTGATGATGAAGGTGACTACAGAACCATTTTGTCAAGTAATGAACAAATAGCTAATGTTCAAGGCATTCTCATATATAGAGACTCAGTGTGGGCAACTTCAGTACTGTTTATTTCCCATGATTCAGATGTTCAAGTGACTTGTTATTATGGTAATAATACTGCCACAATCAATACAAATAAACGTTACACAACTACCACATTGCCACTTGCTTCAATAAAAACCAATTCAACTAATAATCCTGGGACACTTAATGGAGGTGTGTGTCATATAATCACAAATACTGGTCATGTTACATCAGTTGTTTTTTTTAGGTTTGCTTACTGAAGAGATACCCACTACTGCATCACTCCAAACCACTTTAGGTAGAGTTTCTTTTAAAATGAAGTGTTATTATTTTAATACGTGAAGCTGAAAATTTTCAGGTTTGAGTGAGATAAACAACACTGGGCTATTAGGAAGCAAAAATGAAGGTATTATACTGCTTTTTGCCGTAACGTATTTTAGATCTTTATTTTCCAGCTGCCTTGAAAAGAAGAGTCACAATCGCCATTATTGTTATTACACTTTCCATGGTAATTTTTGGAATCTTCATTTGTCTAGTCATAACTGTGTTTACAATGAGAAGAAAAGGCAAAAATCTGTAAGTTGGTGTTTTACTGTATCTTCTGCTTCTCTTGTTAAAGATTATTTGATTTGCTAATAGCATTGCAAAGCAGGAGAGCACAATAAAGGACACAGATCCTGGAGTTATTTGTGGAACTAATCCTTCAGCGTAAGGGATCACAGTGTTGCATTTTTATAACAATAAAAGTGATGTATTTTTCAGAATATCCATGTCGACTACTAAAGTTATTGCCGATTTACGGGAATTCTTCTCAATAAGGTGAACTACGACTGGGTTGATTGCTGTCCATATGGTAAACTGAATGGCAAATTAGGTGATTTGAGCTGGGTGGTATAATACAGGCAAACAGAAGTGACCCTTTCACTGAAGGCAGAGAAAATACACAGTCAAAGTATTGAAGAAGAGGAAGTGGCCAGGTATGTTCATAGAGGTCAATTTTCTCAAAGATGAGGTTTTATCCTATGCAGGGAGAATGTTTTCCGGCATCATTATTGCAAATAGTATGTATGCATGATTGTACTGCAGCTGGTTTAGCTGCTCTGTGGCTTAACACACTTGTTAGTTCCTAGTTCAAACAATAAAAGGGTTTGTCGGTCACTTGTCAGTCATCTATGGAAGACACTTGTTCCTGGTAATGACATGTGACTAAATTTGTAAAAGGCACCTGATGTTGTCATGCATGATTTTGTGTGATGTACTGTATGCAGTGAATGTTGTGAGGTACAGAACAGAGGAACACAACTTGCTCAACTGGTCGCTGGAAATTTCTGCAGGAAAGTTTATTTAAACGATCCTTCAAACTATTTTCACACAACAGAGCAATAATATGGATTATGGGTATGTGTGCATGACCATTGCATAGCTATTGAGTGTTATAATGTTCGATCAAGTCAGTCACACATCAATTAATGTACATGAAGGGTTCTATAAAAAAGTATTTGAGCTGAAGCTTGGGCAAATTCACTGTCTCTGTTTTTGGGATCATCTTAATTGTAAATTGCACATAACATGCAAATATTAGTGTGGGGGTGGGGGGAGGGGGAAGGAAAGCTGAGAATTTTGGGGTTACAGCTGGGAATCTTGGAGAAGAAGCTTCACCAGCCTCCCCATCCTCCCCACAACTAAGTAGAACCCTCACTCCAAACTCATTAATACCTATATCACAAAGGCAGTAATTTATTTTTTGTTTTGTAAGAAGTTGATAAGGAATTTTACCATTCAATTGAGTGGCCATAGGTTAGCTCAGTGGCTTAGTGCACACTAAATTAAGTTGCTTTTACGAATTATACCATTTTTTTAAATAATGATGGTTGTGGGGTTGCTCGGGGTTTTAATCCCGAACGTTCCGCGGTAGGCAGACAGAAAGGGTTATCCCGAAAGCTCGAAGGGAAACGCAGACACTCCACGAATCGAGACCCGTCCGGCTAAGGGATGGTATCACTGCCACCAGAGTCCAGTAGCTCACCGAGGTCCAGGGTACAGCTAAGCCGATCCTTAACAGACACTCAATTCACTCTTAAAATGATTAATTCTTAAACTAAGACTAGACTGACGTAATGTACGCTACGCAGCTCTTTTAAGTCCAGAACTGCGCACGTTCAAGAACCCGCTTCCGGGGAGTACTTTACCCACCGGGCACGGCTGATACAATACATACTTATGATACATTGAACTAAACTCTGACATGACACACAACTGAATGATACACCAACTACTCTAAACGTTCTATTCTATGACTCTTTGTCTTCTCTCGAAGTCTGTCTCTCTCCTCTTCCATCTTCCTTGGAGGGCGGCCCCACAGGTCCCCCCGCAAAGACCTTGCCACGCTGGCAAGTCTGAGAACCACGGACGACCTCCATGTCCTTCAGGCTGTCTTCGTCAACGAAGTCCTGACGACTCAGTCCATCGGCGTTCCCATTGTCACGACCAGGACGATATCGGATTTCGATGTCTCGATCTTGCAGTTTGAGAGCCAGCCTTGTCAACCGTCTGTTCAGCTGACGACTGGATAACAGGGACACACATGCTCTATGGTCCGTGTAGATGACCACTGACGACCCATACAAGTAGAAGTCAAAGTGCAACATGGCTGCCACGATGGCAAGCGTCTCGAGTTCTGTCACACTATAATTCTTCTCGGCTCCTCTTAGCTGTCTGCTGAAGAAGGCCACCGGGAACTCGTCTTCACCACGCACTACATGTAAGCACGCACCAACTCCTCCACCCGACGCATCGGTATACAACACAAACGAATCAGACACAACAGGCACAAATAATACAACACGACTACATAAAGACTCACGCAAATTTCTAAAAGCCTCGTCCATCTCCCGAGTCCACTGAACCTTCTGAGGAGCAGAGAGAGCCACGGAAGGAGTGAGCTTGACTGAAAGAGCAGCAAACCCATCCACGAACGACCTATAATACCCAACTGATCCCAAGAAGGATCTCAACTGTTTCTTGGTGATCGGCCTGCCGTACTCCTTCATAGCCGACACCCTTGCTTCTGGCACAGCAACTTTGCCACAACCCACCTGGTGGCCCAGGTATGACATATACTTCCTCCCAAACTCACACTTTCTCCGCTTCACCTTCAACCCTGCTTTCCCCAAACACTCTATAACTCTAACCAAATCCACTAAATGTTCCTCCCAACCAGCACTGAACACCACCACATCGTCAATGTAGTTACTGCAAACCTCAGATACCGGCCTCAGCACTTCTTCCAGCACCGACTGAAAGACTGCCGGGGCGTTCTTCAACCCAAAGGGCATCCGAACGAACTTGAACCTACCCGCCGGGCACACGAACGAAGTCAGGTCCTGACTCTCGTCGTCCATCTGGATCTGATGAAACCCAGAAGTGAGATCTAACTTTGACAGTACAGTACTCGCTCCAACCTTGTCCAGTATTTCGGACAAAGAGGGCATCCAAAACCTCCTAAGAGGAGTAACCTTGTTGAGCTCGCGGTAGTCAACACACAATCTGATGCCTCCATCCTTCTTCCGAACAGGGACAACCGGACTACACCACTCAGCACTACTCTCTACAATAATACCACCATCCAACAACTTCCTGATTTCTTCATTCACCGCACTCCTAATGTTCACCGGAACTTGCCGAAGGGGCATGTTTACAACCTCACAACCTTCTCTGACCACAATACTACACTTCCCGACCACACACAACCCTGGACTATCACTGAAATAATCTTCCAGCTTACTAAGGGCTTTACGCAAACCTTCTTCATCATAGCCATCACTCTTCTCATCTTCCAACACACTCTTCTTATTCCATCTCTCATGCATCTCCTTGTCCTCTTCAGCAACGACACAGACAGCATTTACGCTGACAGGTCTCTGGACGTACCTCTTGGTGTTGTTGATGTGAACCAACCTCTTCTTATCTCCACCTTCCCTGCGGACCTTGTAATTTACCCGGGACAGCTTCTCCACAACCTCGTAGGGACCTTCCCAGGAAGCTTCCAAAGAACCCTGTAACCCCGGGATTCTCATCAGAATCTTACTGCCGACTTCCAACTCTCTCAGAGACTTGTTCTTATTGAACGCCCTCATCCTGCTATCGGTAGCCAAACTTGCATTGGCCACAGCTACTTCATGCAGCGTCTTCAACCGATCCTGCAAGTTAACCACCCATTTGCTAACATCCATACCCTCATAACACTCATCCACCCAACCAGCATACAGCAAATCAAGCGGACCCCTCATCTTCTTCCCAAAAACCAACTCATGAGGCGAAAACCCAGTGTCTCTACAAGCCACCTGCCTCACTGCAAACAGAGCCATCGGTAGAAATGTCACCCAGTCAACTCCATTCTCTACAGCCTTAGCCAACATAGGCTTCAGCGTGCCATGAAAACGCTCAACCACCCCATTCCCTTGTGGGCGGTAGGGAGATGTACAAACAGCGTCAATCCCCAACGTCTCACAACACTTCTTCATCACCCGGCCCATGAAAACACTGCCTCTGTCGCTCAGGATCTTCAAGGGCAAACCTGTTCTCATAAAAATGGTTACCAAACCCTCAGCCACCTCGGACGAGGTAACCGTCCTGGTGGGTACTGCTTCTGGCCATCTAGTTGCCATGCAAATGAAGGACAATACATACTTGCACCCTCCCTTGCCTTTGGGAAGTGGACCCACAACGTCCACCGCCACACTCTCGAAGGGCTCAGTTACAATCGGCCTTTCCACCATCTGAACAGTCTTGTTCCCTGCCTTATTATACCTCAAACACACATCACATGATTTACAAAACTCTTGAACATCTTTCCCAATTCCAGGCCAAGTGAACCTGAAATTCAGCAATTCCCTCATTCTCTTACTTCCCACATGACCAGTCTTGTCATGGGCCAACTCCAATGCCAATCGTCTCCTGCACTTCGGCAATACCAATCTATCTCTTACATTCCCCTCACCATCAACCACGCTGTGATGCAGCAACTCATTCTCAGTGGAATATCCCATCTTGTCAGCTCTCGCCAGCTCCCAGCAATGCTTCAGGGATTCGTCTTCCACCATATCGGCTCTTAGCTTCTCGACGTCTGCACTGTCTCTACTCTCAGGACAACCCAAACTTGAGTCTTCAATGGACTCATCATTAAAATCCTCTTCACCAGCAACCAACAGCACTTCGTCCTGCACCTCAGCCACTGACTTTTCTGCCTCACCAGTACTAGGGAGATCTGTACCATCTGGAACAGGGCTAGAAAGTGGTTCTACCTCACTGTCTCTCTTCTTCTCCGTTTCCTGAGCCAGGGAGTGCATCCGCTGGCCTGCTCTCGTCACTACGTTCAACTGTGTCGGCATCTCGGCTGCTTCCAGGGAGCTGGTTGTTACACCCGCCTCCCCATCGTGTTGAGAGCCAACCGCGTCCTTGTTATCGGACGATTGGGTGTCCGGGGTATCACCGGAGTGCCCTGCCTCACCTTCACATATAGAGGAAGGATCGACAGCACCCAAAAGAAGCCTCATAGCCATGGAGTCATCCATGGGCACCGAAAATAACACCTTGTTGTTTAGCATCCCCTGCCGTGCAACAGCAACAACCTGCTCAAAGGTTTTCTCGTTCACCGTGAACCTAACCTTGGCGGTACACAATGTCACTGGTCCCCCAGTAGCACCACGGACCTGTATGCAATCCGGGAGCATCTGGCTCTCATAGACCAAACATCCAGGCACCACGGTAATCTCTGCCCCCGTGTCTGGAGCAAAGTCGCATGCCATCCCATTAACCATTCCCTTCACAACAGGGCATCCTGCATCAACTGCCACCCAGTTGGCGTTCTTAGGTTTGGGGTCAGGTTTTACTCCCAGCCCCTTCCTCTGAACCTCTTTCCCCCTAGTGGTGTCTGCAGCATTATTCCTTTCTGACTTGTTCGTGCATTCTGGGCTTTTGTGCCCTGGCTGGTTGCAAGTATAGCAGACAACCCTAGACACATTGTTATCTCCCCTACTCCTGCATTCGAAGGATCTATGACCTATTCCGTGACACCGGAAGCATCTAACGCCACTTCCACAATCTTTCCGTGCGGCCCTAACTTGCTCTTTAGACCGCGAATTAGCAGCCTTTAGAGACGTAGCCACATCCGCCAAATCCGAAAAGGAACTAATTGACCTACCATCAATGAGCCCTTGCTCTGAAATAGGCAACCCAACTCTGAATAAACCTTTTGCCACAAACAACGCAAACTCGTACTTGTCCTTCGCCATCATCATTATCCTGTCTATCAAGACCTTTATATGCTTGTACCTAGCCTCTCTATCCATGCCTCTGCAATCTTCCTCCAAATCATTAAACATCTTAATCTCCAGATCTCTTCTGCTCAACCCTATCCTTTCCAACAACTTCGTTTTTAGCCTCTCGTACGTGCATGTAGGCTCGTCTATGACATCTGCCATTCTCTCCCTCACTTTGGACGTCAGTTTGGACAACAGTATTCTCTTATGCTGACCCTTACTAACCCCTATCTCTCTTAGTTCTGTCTCCAGCGTCTTCACATACTTACTAATCTCGGCACCGTCCTTATATGGCGGTATACCGTCCACCATTCTCCCTTTGTCCAGCAACGTATCACTCGACGCACTGGCCCTGCTCATGTTCTTCATGAAACCATGAAAAAGTTTCATGAGCTCTCTCGTACTAGCCTCACTCTCACCCTCATCCTCATCTACAATTTCAGAAAGTTCAGGAGATCTCTCCTCTCGATCCTCCGTACCCTCCATTTCTTCACGCAACACACTAATCGTGGTCTCACTCCCGTCTGCCATTCTCTTCCTACTCAATCCAAACCCTGAATCACCAGCCAATATACTACTCTCACTTCCTACCGCAGCAGGAACCGCCTGACTCACCAAAGAATCCTCAAAAACCGAACTACCCAACTCACGCTCCTCTGATATTCCAGAAGCTGCCTTTCTCTTACAAGCTCTCTCCAACCGTGCTCTCCTAGACATCCACTCCAGTCCAGAGACACAGAAAGACTTCTGAGACCTGTAGAGAACAGAAAACAAAAAACAAAAATAATACAACAGCCACGTGTAGCGGGTAACAATTAGAAAAAAACAAACAATACAACACAGAACAGTTAGTAGCCTTCCGACGGCGTAGATGAACAGAAGTCTCCAACACCGCTGCCGCCAAGTGTGGGGTTGCTCGGGGTTTTAATCCCGAACGTTCCGCGGTAGGCAGACAGAAAGGGTTATCCCGAAAGCTCGAAGGGAAACGCAGACACTCCACGAATCGAGACCCGTCCGGCTAAGGGATGGTATCACTGCCACCAGAGTCCAGTAGCTCACCGAGGTCCAGGGTACAGCTAAGCCGATCCTTAACAGACACTCAATTCACTCTTAAAATGATTAATTCTTAAACTAAGACTAGACTGACGTAATGTACGCTACGCAGCTCTTTTAAGTCCAGAACTGCGCACGTTCAAGAACCCGCTTCCGGGGAGTACTTTACCCACCGGGCACGGCTGATACAATACATACTTATGATACATTGAACTAAACTCTGACATGACACACAACTGAATGATACACCAACTACTCTAAACGTTCTATTCTATGACTCTTTGTCTTCTCTCGAAGTCTGTCTCTCTCCTCTTCCATCTTCCTTGGAGGGCGGCCCCACAATGGTATTATAATTTCCATTGTCCATCTGTTTTTATAGGACCACAATTAAAAGCAACATTCTGATAGCCAATGAAGTTACAAACAGGAAAAGAACATTTGGCTAAAATACTGATATACTGTGTTCTGTCTTCATTATTACAACCTTCTGTTTCAATAAGTTTTTTTTATTACTGTAACTGTATTCTTCTTCGTTCATCTATTGTACACAAATTTGAAGCATATCTTAGTAGTGTAGGTCAATAGTATGTAGTGGAAGTGGTATGTGAATACAGTTAAGCCTTATATGGATGTAAAACATTCCTCTTGGCTTGTGGTCCCTAATTGATAACCATGCCAGCTTGCAGCTAAAATCATATAGAAAATAAAACAAAAACTCTGAAATTAAATGTATACTAATTATAATACTTTATAATTGCTTTCATTTATGCAGATGCTTGTTTGTGACATGACCAGGATAATATCAGTAGTGAGGTGGTTTTATTTAGTCTTATTTTTGTTTTATTTTCCAGTGACACTCCAGAAAGCCCTGTTTGAAGTAGATCTACTTCAAACAGGAATTTCTGCTAGCTTGCACACATAGTGCCGAACTCACAAATTATCTGGCTGAGCTTAAATTAGGTAATTCTATCTATCACCAAGTGATAGGTTGCCAGCTGGCACAATTGTGAAATCATATTTTGTGCCAAATTTAATCAGTCATATTGTCAAGTCTTCTATTTATGGCGATGTGGTGCTAAAGGTAAATTGGCAAACCCATCTGGTTTATCAAAACCATAAAAAGGCATCGCAATTATACTACTTGGTTATTTTTTAAATTATATATTATTCATTTGATACAGTATAATATCACGAGTCTGTTAGCTTAGTATTTGCATGAGTGCTGCAGGCACAAGTGTAAATACAACCAATCAGAAGTGATATTTTGCAGTATTCAATAATTTTTTTACGATACAGCTCCATGTGTGAATATCATAGAACGAGTATCTAGTGCAACAAATACTTGTATATATCGTGGGGGATAATAATCCAACATGCAGATAACTCTGAACACAGGTGATAGGAATATTGCCTTAAGCCACATCATGTTCACTTTAATGCATTTCCTATTAGAAATATAGGTAGATATCGGGCTTGTTCAGTAAAATAGAAACTCTTTTCTGTTTTGCAACACCAAACTTACATGAAGAACATGAAGAAAACATAGTGTCAAGTAAATTGATCATTATAGTGACACAAACATGTGTTGCACTAAAAGATGATGAGTGGAAGTTTGCATGGCTTGGCGAAAACATAGGGAAGGTAGTGCCCCCTAACCCCACCCACTCCTGGCCAATTTTAGTCAAGTCTAGTCCAGTCCATGCGGTGGTAAGTATACAGGCAGCTGTTATATTATTATCAAAAGGAGTATCCCCAAAAATATTACCACTGTATTCTAGCAATTAAAACCTCACTCCCCACATTTTGATATAGCTTTACCTTAATGGAGATGATATGCAAAGAAAATTTTAAATTGACAGAATTATACTACAAGGATGACATCTTTGAAGAGGCATTTACTTGCACTATCTAGTGAAATCAAGAAGCAATTTCTCAATTTATAGTGTGGTTAGGCTCAATTAGTAATAATAATAAATTTTCTCAGTTGTAACTGTGGGGTAGGTTAGTCACTGCCACCAGGCTATCGGCTCTTGAGGGTTGGCTCGGCTCCCCAGGTTAATACAACCCAAGTCAAGTATTTAGAGGTCTAAAGATTTAGATTCTCTCAACACAATACTCACACACTAAGCAAGTCACCAACCAGAATGAATCCAGCAAGTGGTATGCTGGTATATATAGCCAGCAACACTCTGGTTGGAGTATGAATGATATATTGATTTAGTAATGTATGTAGTAGTTCTATACATAGCATAATTAGGTACATGTAGAAACAATTAACACATCTTTGGGTTTTTGCTGCAAGTTCTCATGTTTACTGACAGGTTTGTGAGGTGTGTGTCCCACAGTAACAGCCAATATAAGTTTAATTAACAACTAAACCTAAACCTATAATTAAACTTACATTGGCTGTTGACCATATTTAATTTAACATTACCAATTGAATTATAAAGAGCATGTTCTGCTTTATGAAGACTATGTATTAACCTTCAGAAAAACAAAGGTGACAGATAATACTTTAAAGAGCTTTATTTACATGGTGCACAAGAAATAAGAATGAATTGAACACAGTCAAATAACAAAATAAATTGTTCAGCATTTCAGATGCACATATGATCAATTTTTGAAAGCCCAAATTACTGTTAATATTGTTACATGGAATATTTAGTCTTTGCTTTTTTTTTGTTAGGTATTTAATTTAAATTTAAATTTTTTTTTTGCCCCAGCAGGATTTACAACCCAGTCTTCATGCTATCATACTTTCTTATTTAAAAAATGTCACCCCCTCCCCTCCCACCTCTTTCTTCCTTTCCAACAATAATATAGTTTCATCCAACCCCCCCCCCCCCCCCCTCCTCCACCCCGCTAACCCAGACCCCAAAATAATTGGTAGCTGTCTCCATCCCTGGTGTCCCATTTACTACTTAATAGTTATGTGTGAGTGTTTGATCAGTAGTTTCTACATATGCCAATACGATCAAGCTCTTCTGTAAAGCATCGTAGTATTTCTTTATTGTTTGTTGAATCCATGCACAATAGCTTTCACAAATGAGCATAGTCTACAATAAGAGTTGTAACTTTTTATTGTTACCATTTACAGTCTGGATGTTATAGCTAGGTATTTAAAAACATGAATGAAAACATGACATAGGCATATAGACTCTGATGAAATTGTACTGCTCAGTTTATTCAACAACTGGGTTCAACACTTTTTAATACAACTCCTTCACTGAATGAGTAAATGAAGCCCACAAGAAGCAGTTATTATTTATTTAGACTATATCAGTGTTGGCGAAGAAAACATCATTCTGTTGTAAGTGCAAAACAAATAATAAGTCAACAACAGCAATTACAACAACAACAACCAAACAATAATAATAATAATAGTAATAATATTAATAATAATAATAATAATAGTAATAATAATAACAATAATAAAAATTTATAATAATAAAAAAATAATAATAGTAGTAATAAAATAATAATAGCAATAAATAATAGTGCACTGAAGCCAAAGGGCCGTAGGCCCGAGAGCTGTGTGCAATAAATTCACCAGTACCTAAGCGTGCATGCTCTAACTAATTTAGATCCCGTTTACGCATGCCCAGTTGCCACTAGCAACTTTGTTTATCAGCATTTTCGCAGAAATGGCTAAAGGCAAAAAATAGTGCACACTTACCAAGTTAGTACACATAGTAACAATATAGCAACGGGATCTAATAACAAATAATAATATAGCAATAATAATAATGTTGTATAACAAAGAATAAATATTTGGAAACACATAATTGTATAACAAATGTAAATATAATGGAATAAACAAGCATACTTAAATAAAACAAAAAATTCAAATAGGGAAAACATTACTAATTTCCTATACTAGCACTTTGGTATACCTGCTTGTCCTCTATAGGAACTATAAAAATTTGATTCAATCATTATACATTTAGTTAGCCTTCTCACACCATACAACATACAAACACACACAAGCCTACTTGCCCCTATTCAATTATAGTGAACAATAAATGGGAAGGAAGGGAGTGTGAGGAGATGTGTGGGGAGATTGGGAGGAAAGGAGGATCTGACAAAAAAAAAATTTTTAGACTACCATTGTGTAAACAAACAACATACACCACGTCATTTATATACTTAAGATAACCAAAATCTACACTTGTAATGACTGCTATCCTATCTAATGTGGTGGTCAGAGGTAGACAGGTTTTGAAACTAACTGTATTCAGCGTTATTCATACATTGATATATTTGCACTAGCATATGAAATTTAGTACATTTTAATTTTACCCTTCAGAAAAAAAAACTTAGAAATACTTTGTTCATTAGGATGTGTACTATTGGAATATGCACACATTCACAAAAATTGTCTAATAAAGTTGATCTATATTTTAGGGGATTGTGTTGGCTTGCCTAAGACTGACAGAAATAGTACTTCCAATGAAAATCAAACTCAAAAGATCTTTCTTTTATGTAGTGGTGTTATTTGTTACACTAATTAATTACAAATTACTACCCGCAATATAATGGTTGTTACATTTAGTTTTTTAACAATTTAGCAAAACTTGGTGGAACAAGTTCCACAGTAAGAGAATGAAGAAAGGAACTATGTTGACATCATGTGTGTGACTGAATTGTGTCAGTGGTAAATGGTTGTCACTTTTTGTATGTCATCTCCGTGTTAAGCTTAATTTGATATAATGGCCTGGACAACTACTTTACATATTTATCATATCAAAGTAACTAAATAATGGTAATTATACATCATCACAACATCAGTGTCTACATTAAGTTTGTTAACATTTCAATAGTAGGAGTAGATATCACTCATCAGTAGACCTAAGTCAAAATTTACCTAGAATTTACATCCAACCCATATTCGGTTGCAGATCAATGTACAGTGGGTAGTAAAATAATTGTCTAAATATTTTCTCAAAGAAAAAAACTGTGAACTTGTAAGAAAAATGCATTGTAATCTTTGTCCAAATATTGCATTTGTAATAATAATCTTAATACAAGCAGTGTGATAGGCAATTTTCATATTATAATATAAACAAGAAAAAGTAATCTTATAATTTTTAACTCATGTTAATCTATTGTATTATAATTATACTATCATTTAATTTCTTTTTATTTTTTAAGGCATAGTTAAATCCAAGCACAACTGACAATGTTACTAAACACCACTCTTAGTAGTTAGTAGTTACTACACCAATCTTAGTAGTTACTATACCAGTCACAAAGCAGTTAGATGCAATGAACCATAAGCAGCTATACTCTCCGGGTAACAAAGATGGATATCTAAAAAAAAACCACAGGAATAAATACATTGACATAAAGATATAGATGGAGGATTCAGTAATTCTATGTAATTCCATAAGAGTGTGAAATTTAGTGTCGAAGCAGAAAAACAATCCAAGTTGTTGCTTTGATACAGATTTTTTTTTTCATTTTGAGTTGAGACACTTCATGCTCCTACAACTTATTTTAAAGTTTAGTCCAACAATTACCCTTTTCTTAAAGCCGCATCACATATCTGTATGTGACAGACTGGAGAGAATAAAAATTACACAATAGTGGTTAAGTGGACATATCAATTGTATTAAAATATTTCTACCTTTCTGTAGAGGAAGGGCTAACTGCCCTACTCTCACTGTGCTATTGTTGCTTGCTGGAGTTGATGAGCTACTCCACACTGCATAAAATTATTGTAAATCAAATTATATGATTTGTATATAAACTTCCTGTGATGCTAAGTAGTTATCACATGATATTTGAAAGGCTCTATTGCGAGTTTATGAAACCTAAACTTGCTTTCTTGCACATAATGATTCTCATAAAGTTTTTAACTTCTTTTAATAATGAAACTTATACTAAATGATTCACTTAAATGCACTGCATTCATACTTGAGTAAATGATTACTTATTTTATACATGAAGTATGGGTTTGCATGCAATTGCGCAATCCCACAAGTTTTGTCGAGACCACACTTTGCCAATTTCCACAATACAGATTTCACTTTGATTTATACAGAGGTTATTGTGTGATAGCACAATCTTGTGATTACTAATAATACCATACCATTTTATTTTCCTAGCCTATTTATTGATTTAAGTTTCCTATAGGAATTACAACCACATTTACTACATTTAACTACTTGCTGCTCACAAGTCTTGAAGTTATTGTGGGTCTGGCCTCGACAGGAAGAGAAGATGGAGAAAGAAGTGAGGGAAGAAGAGTTGAAGACTGAACTGAAAAGATAGCCAGCAATGATTCTGTTTGTACACAGGTGCTGTTTTTGTTTTTGTTTTTTGTTGTTTTTTTTGTCACGTAGCTCGTAGTGGGCGTGGTCATTATTCAGCGAAGCGAGCGAAATTACAAATAATAACACTGGTTTATTTTTTATCGCAGCTGAGAGCATGTTCAAGAGTTACTGATGATTGAGATTATCAGAATGGTTGATGCTTGATGCTACAAAAGTTACCATTAATCAGGTAAGAGAGTGATTTTGTATTTGTTTGCTGAAATCAAATGTCATAACTGCTACTATAGTGTTTGCATGAAGTAAGCTAAAAATAGTAACATTTTATGTTACCTAACTATCAGGCTCGCTCGCCATTTGTGCTCAAGCACACCACTAGTTTGTATATATGTTTAGACGTACGTATGTCATTTTTTACTTTGACCCTCACGTTTTTATGTTAGTTATGTGGTCGACCCCGTCCCAAATTGCACTAAACAGAATCCTCTGGTTTACCGATCAGTACCCGTATCACCCTAGAAATTGAATTGTTTACCGTTTTGACAGCGACTTTTCGTGTGGAACCCACCTATAGAATTGATATGGAACTTCAGTTGGTATATAATATAATTATATTATGTATAATAATATCACCATTTTTACTGCTAAAATATTATGGTGGCGAATAAGCTCACACAGAGAATACCATGACCATGACCCATTAAGGAAAAATAAATTCCAAGTAACTCCACATACTATTTATTTCAAAAAACTATAATCAAATCCATTTAAGAGAGTACAAACATTTCGAGTTATTAAATAATTTTGTATATTATTGCTCCATAAGATTTTGATGCACCAATTAAGTACAACAAATAAAATGAAACCATATAATTTTTCTCTCTGATTATTATAACCATAAGCTATATCTTCACAGGTATTATCATAGTAAATGATACAACATAGTGTCCAGTTATCTTGCCACAAGATTAAAAACATGTGTGAATAACTAAACATCTATGAATACTGTATAGTTTTGACGGATTAACTAGCTATATTACTTATTTGCTTAAATTTCATTGGCATGAACAGTTAACTAGAATATTTTGAGGATCCTTCAGTTTGTGGATAATTCCAAACAACAACAAGATATTGAAAAAAAGCAGTCGACCTGTATATACAGTATTCAGATAAATTATTCCAAAATGAAAGTAATTAATTATAACTTAAGTTAAAGCTAATGTAAAGTCCCAGTTTAGGACTCTAGGATATTAGTTTTGTATGGTGATCAGTATCTTTAGTTTTGTACTAGCAGGCACAGTGAATGTGAAATCTGAGTAGTGTGTAGCAAAATGAACAAGAGAAGGGAGAACTTTCTATAGTATATTTCTTAGAATAACACATGCAAAAAGTACACAATACCTCATTTGTCGTAAAAAAAAAAATTCTCAGTGATGCAACCCAGTATGTAATAGTATTTAAAACAATAGCACCAGCAACTACAAAACGACAATATAAACAACAAAAACAATAACAAACCTATAATAATAACAATAAAAGCTGTAATAGCATAATAAAGGTAATAATAATTTTTTTTAATAATAACAAGCTTCCAACTGTGGCATTGTTGACAATAATCACTAGTATGTCATCCACTCAATATTGGTCCGACTGCCAATAGTGGTCATTCTATGAGAGTATAATAGTACCAAGTATTATTTGACTAAGTTGGCATATTAATTGGATAAATTAAGCCAGCTCACAAACAGCTATAATATAATCAGAGATTTTATTCCAATTTTTAGCTTCAACAATTAAGTGACACTGTTTCGTAAGATCTTTGTGCACATGTAATACTAAGCAATTATTAAATTATTATTATGTATTTCAGACATACTTAATTGCCTGAAGTCTTAGCCATAGTAAATGTGATATGAATTATTGAAGTTTAATGAAACAACATATTCAATGAAGGTAGTATCTTGTGTGAACACAATGTGTCTGGCTGCTTGATTTATGCCACATGATTGCTTTTAGCAAAAATTATGCAATGTTATGGAAAAGTCCTTAGATTTGCTGGTGAAACAATTTTGACTGAATATACTGTGTTGACAAAATGACCTTTTATTCCATCAATGCACAGTAGGTCTAAATGTGAGGGGGCTTGCATCTAATTCAGTAATAGTGGGTTAGCTAGCATCCTCCAGCCCCTTCCCCCCCCCCCCCCCCCCCCCCCCCCCCCTTTAGCCATGCCACTGATGATAAATCGGTCATTATTATGATAATTTGTTTGGAAAAATACCTCATTGCTACAAAAATCACATGTCTTAAATACATCTGTTAGATAAACATGTGCTTTTGATTATATAAATGAAACTAAAAACTCCCAAAAACATGTTTACATTTCAGTTCACATTACCATAAGCAACATTATAAGACATACTAACAGTTTCTATTTGCTCTCTCAATTCTACAGTCTCATAAACAGGACTATCTGATTGTTCCTGTGTATTTGCTGGTCTTTGAACTCTCTTGCTCTTCATAATCTTATGAACTAGCAATGCTCCAATAACAAAACCAATGGAAATGCCTACTAAGAAACTCAGTGGTTGCACTGCTATGATGGCATTTTGAATATTGTTGTTGTTTTTCTGTAAGTACACATCTGAATTAATACATCAATAAATACAGATAGTATTCAACAATACCATGTTCAGTAGTGGTAGAAGTAACAAAAGAACAAATTCTTTTGTTGATGTCTATTTCAATACATTAAGAACTGATATAATAATATGAAAACATTTTTCTGAACTAAATTATTGCTCCAACATAAAATTTAATCCAGAAATAATTATTAATGTTGTCTTTGGAAGATGTAGCAGAAGTAGTATATCAAGCCATTAAAAGAGAAAATTGTAACTCTATAGCACTATCATTTCTTGAAAAAATTAAATTTGAAAACATTATCAAGAATAATAATTTTATATACTATGTTTAAATAGTTACAGAAATTGATGGTACAAGTAATTTATGTGAAATTAATAAGTTATCACAGTCATGTACATTAATTTTTAATAGGACAATTTATTAATTTTATACTATTTTAAGTACCTAATGTTAACATATTGACAATTTATTGTATTATTGTGTATACTTAAACATACATCACTTTGAAAAGTGCTTAAATTTCTCACATGGAGTGTGATTCCACATTCTGTTTTCAACTCCACATGCTACAGTTTCAGTGTATTCAACTTCACTGAAGATACACCTCACAAAAGCTGTTGTAATTCCAGATTCTGTTATATTGTAATGTAATATATGTATGTAGGAGGTATTTCTCAAGAAGCCACAATTACCTATAAAAGCAGACAACTTCTTTATTACTACCATTAAAATATCAATAATAATGTACCTATGATAAATTTCTTATTGATGTCGTTTGAATCTGTTCCTGGAAATATTGTTACATTGTATTTCACATTATCATGCAGACCTAAAGTAATAGCTGGTAATTGTGTTCTCCTCTCTCTCAAGCCATCAGCTGGAGTGGGAGCTACTATAACCAAATAACTATCAGTTATGATGTCCACTAATTGCCACGTCATTAGTAAATAGTTTATGCCATTTATATAACACTTTGGATTTAGTGTAGCATAAGAAGTAGCAGTTACTACAACAAAAAATTGCAAATTAAAATCATACCAAATAATGTAGGAGATAACTAACATAGAGTTGAACATTTTATATCAGTAGACCATCCAGAAGCAGTACAATTAGTTTGATACTCTAGAAATGTTGTGGAACAATTCTGAAAAATTGTCCAAACACCATCAGAGTTTAAGCTGTAGCCTCTGTCTTGTATATAGTTTTCAGTTTGATTTTCCAAGAGACAAGAACCTCAATATTAAATAATAAAAACAGTTTATCAATCGTCAACAGTGGAATATTATATAAAATGTAGGTGGTGTATTGGAGTACCTATAGCTATCAACATTATTTCCTTTAAGGAACATTGAAAATAAAAGATATTTACAATTTAAGTGGTAATTTTTTATGCATACTCTTAATTAAATTTTACAGCTTCAGGCCAACAGTTCATTAAGTTCTTGAGTGTTTTTGTCACATTAGTATCTCAGATTATTATCGAGCTTTTCTTCAATCTTGACATTGTGCCTTTATCACGTATATAGCTACATTTTTTAACACTTTGTTTCTTTGCAAATTATTGAAATAGTGAAAGTATAAGTTAAATGAAGTATTAATAGATTTTACATAACTTTTTTTTAATAAAACATGCTGTGCATGTAGTATACAAACACAATTAGAATTTTACAAGCAATGTTCAAATCATTAGCTACTCAATTAGATTTTACACAAAAAATTATTTGTTCATGATATTCTGTGACAATTGCTCATAGGACTTAAAGCTATAATATATTAGTACAAATAAATTACAAATGATTGATCACAACAAACAATGTTGGATGTATGCAATTAAGTGCACAATATTGTTTTTGCTTAGGAGTTCTTTTTTATACAAATTTTTGTCTCCCTTATGTATATAATACTTTTTCATAATTTGCATTACTTGGAAGCAGTGATGGTGCTGTTGAAGTCATTTTTAACACAACATACATTATATAAAAAAAAATATTAGCATACCCAACATCAAATAGAATAACCTACCAATATAAAATAATGATGATATTCCGGAACAAATTGCAGTAATGTTGATTGTCATAAATTTTACGTTAATAATATTTACAGTGACAGAAGACTGATAGATTTTGTTATACAAAATAAACTGATCTGATATGATATCTATTATTAAAAATGTAGAGTTAATGTTATTGTCCCATGATATACTAATATTGTCTTCTTCTGAAGCAAGCTTTAAAGCGTGTATAGTGTCAAAACCAGGATTATCTGCTCAAAATCATAAAGAAAATACAATGAAATTAAATACATACAATCTTACATGTTTTATGCTACTTCTCAGGAAATGATTAAATGATTTTGTAGGGTTGTTTAACTCATTTGATGTATAGAACTGCTTAATATAATTTAGTGGTTCTCTTGACTTACTCAATACAATAGGATTTTTAAATATGTTATTGCAATAAACTTGAATTCCAGAAAAAGATATATTGTAAACTATACTGAGAGTTGAATATATATTTGTAGAATTAATGCCTGAGAATTCACTATTAATCCTAATATCGGAAATTGAACTTAAAATATAATTTGTTCCAATGTCTTGAAATGCATGAAATGATGGAGAAAACAATTGTATCTGCCCTAAAGAGACTTCCCAAGACAAAAGCTGATCTCTTTCTGCAGTGCAGACATACTTGGCAGTCACAGTACACATTGATGCAGAATATATTTCTAATCATACAGAATATAAAGTATAGTTTATGTTTTTGTTTATAACACACACTTACCTGGTAAAGATAAATTAATTATGAAAGAGAATATTAAGAGATGTTGCTTCATCATTTAGAGTGATATAATTTGGCTAAACTTGGACTTAACAAGGTTTAGTTATCTATATGAAGAAAATACACATTTGAGTTCTCATTGCTGCATGTTGTGTAATTTTTTTTACTACAGACATGCACATATTATTACTATTATATTTTATAATACACACATTTACTACTCCAATGAAATAGTGACAAGAATTTTAGTTGCACAGTTTTTGGGACATTAATAACTGGCTACTTCACGTTTTAATTCTTCATATAACTACATTGAAAATGCTTGCTATTTATTATCTGCAAATATAATGAAATTTAAGAAACTACTCACGTGAGTATTCCTCAATGGTAATGTAGATTCCAATGAAGCAGTCAGAAGACTTTACTAGGGAGTTTATGCTAAGTTACATCTAACCAAGTAATAATAAAAACAGATGGAGTTATCAGTATTATACATAACGGATGTTCACACACAAAGGAAGTAGCTAATCAGACTAAATGTTAATACATTACAATCCCAAAATTTATATACTTCACATAATTGTATTAATAATTTTATTTATTATATTATTTATTCATTATTTGTTTGTTATTTTTTTATTTATTCATTTGTTTATATAATTGATTGGTTAATTAATTATTAATTAATTCATTGATTTATTTATTTGTTTGTTTGTTTATTATTCACTTCAATCATTATTTTATTTTCAATCTTTTTTTTTCAAAAATTCATGCAGAAATGATAAAATTTTTATTGAATTCATTCTATTTGTAGGGCATTTGATAATGGACCATAATTGAGGTAATTTCGTCATACTTTAAATACATCCAAGAGTGATAGTATGATAAGGTTATTGCTATTTTACTAGCTGTAAACATAGTGTTTGCAACTGGACATATTTTTACAAATAATTTTGAAAATATTATATTCTTACGTGTTGTTCACAGTCACAACTTTTTTAAAAGCAGTTTTCAGTCATCTGGGAGAAAGTTGCTAGTTTGTGTAAACATGTAATGATACTTATTCCCAAGAGATCATATGTTTTAGTTTTTATCTTAACCTCAAGTTGATCCACCAGCACACAAGAATGTAGTTTTTTTTTAACATTTGTACCCATAACAATAAATTACTCTTTATAATTATATGATTAATAATAATGTTTAAAGTTTTATCATATGTGAAGCATTTTATACATTTATATTATTCATTATATATACCAACTTTAGATATCACTATTAAATGCAGGTTCTTTGGAAATAAACAAAATTGGAGAATGTAATAATCTAAAAATTTCCTTCATCTACTGTTTGCTCACATGTGTGGGAGTTGACTAAATAATAAAATATTTAATATGATAAATAAAAAAGAATCACAAGAGACTAACATTTCAGTAATTCATGTAACACTTTAATTTTGGTGAGAATTTTAATAATCGACTAAAAATACTATAAATACTTAGACAAAATATAGCAACATTGCCTTAGTTGGCAGTTGTGGAACTAAAATAATCATGTATTCGAAAAAAATTACAATAAATAGATAGTCAATTTTTCAGTACATTTTAGTAGTTCTTATTTACAATTGCATGCAATAATAACCAAAGTGTATAGATAGAATGCTTCACAATTGAATCATCCTTTCCCATCCCTCTGCACAAGCACACATGAAACGTGGAAATTTAGTTTGGATTATTTATTAAATTTTATATAATAATTATTAACTTAATAGCAACAAGTATTAAATTTTGCAATTCACATTTATATAGTAGAAGTTTATTGCTGTTTATGAGCTATCGTATTATAATATCATAAGAAGTTTTTGTTTTGGTTTCATGTTCTTTTAGTTTCAAGAATATAGCTATGCTAAACAAGTTATCTATAGCTTTTTGGGAACTCCTTTATAAAAATTTCAAAACTCAAGTCATCTAGAAAAGCCATTGATTTTAATGGTACACAAGTTTGATTTAATGGGTGTATGCATCAATCATGTGTTTTTCATTAGTGAGAAAGACAGTAAAACAGTTATGTGTAAATTTAATTTTAATTTAGCATATCACTGAGGTTGTTTGAAAATTAAGTAAGTTAAGTGTGAGGTTATTCAATAATATACGTCATAGGATCATTAAGTTATTAATAGGTTAACATAAAATAGCTTGGCTTCACGTACACTTTTTATTTTACAGCTGTTTATAATCTTGAAGAAAATTTAAGTCAAACAAAATATCCTGCTACATTTATGAGGTAAAAATTATCATAATTGTGTGCTGAAAAAGTTTTCTTTTATATAGTTCCCCACAAGTAATTAACATAACAAGTTGAGTGCAATTTTGCATGTATTATTCTAAGAAATGTGTAATGTAGAGAATGCTCCCATAGCCAGTTCACTTTCACATTCTCTATGACTTTCTAGAACAAAACTAAAACTGACGACACACCAGAAATGAATATCTTTGAGTCCTACTGGATATTTAGATTAGCTTGACCTTAAGCTAGAAAACTTTGTTTCATTTTGGAATAATTTAGCTACCTGAGAACACTTGGGAATGGTAGCAGGTGCTGTATAATACAGAGTAACATATTATGTTTTTCAAATCTTGTTGTTTTTAATTTTCCATCAGTACACTGTGTATCCAATAGTTGCTGTCACAAACAGAAGAAATCCCCAAAAAATTCTAATAAAGTTTTCAGGCGAAAATAATTTAAGCAAATTAGCCATAATAGCAAGTTGGTGCATTAAAATATATAAACTATTGATAAATTATTCAAAGATGTTCAGTTGTTCATATTTGATTTAATCTTATGGCCAATTGTAATGTATAATAATTATAAATCACAGACATGATGGTACTTGGGAAGACGTAGTTCATGATTAAAATATAATCATTTATGCAAGAAAGCAAGTTAAGGATTCATAATTTTCAATAGAGCTATTACTAATATCATGTGATAAAAACTTAGTGCCAGTGTGCAATATACTAGGTGTACAAAAGTTTGTGATAGTTCTTTGTGTTGCAGTAGGTTGTAGCACGCGTTCAGGCCGAAACAGAGATGTTTCATTCTTTAGTCTTCCAAAAGTTATTAACACACAGGATAAAGAACTCTATACACCCAGTAAGAGACGAAAAGATGGGTATTTGGCAGGTATTTCAAGGGTTGGACTTACTGACAACATTATGTATAACAACATGTATAGAATCTATTCTAGGCACTTAATTTCTGGAAAGCCGGCAGATTTATTGGGTGATACAAATCCAGACTGGCTCCCAACACTGAATTTGGGCCACAGCAGGTTTAAACTGTCATCCACAGTGCTAGGTAATGTGGGAGCAAAGGAATACAAGGCATTGCAAAGGTCATTCTCTGAAGGAAAGTAATTCCATATGTGTCCCAAGACTGGGGTGGTCTTAATGTGAGTGACAGACATACTGACCATTGCAGAGTAATGGATGATTAGATTCAAGTGACATTGTTTTGGCATATTTGGGGTTCAACATTTCCGATTCAATTCCTATAATGCATTCTAGCTTCCGCATACCTGCATTTAATTTACCAAGGGTCACTCTCAAAATTCAGCAATGGAAGAACGTGAAACTGGAATTATTGCCATCTACGGATATATGTGGAGAGAGTAATTGGAACAATATGCGAGAAATAATCCATCTTGCGGTATACTTCTTGCCCAAATCCTATATGAGTTGACCCCTGAAGAGGACTTTGGCAAGAAGTCGAAAGTTCGGGTTAAGTTTGCATTAACAATATTATTGGCTGTAAAAAACGAGAAAATTTGCTATTATTTTGTTTTTTAAGCATAGAAACACTTTATTTTAATGTAATATGGTAGTGAGAAGACTCAAAGGTGCATAAGGTTTTATACAACGAGAATCTTACCAGTAGCTTTAGCATAATTACAACATTTCCCAATGTTGTTATTCCTATATATCTCTAGCTTTTGTATATTGTAATTCATGAAATGAACTCTGGGTACACAAAACTACAGAAACTTGTAATAAAAGGTAATTGCTATTAAAATATGATAGTATTAGTGCAACAACTTATAATATAAAATCTATTATAAGTCATTTTTAACACAACATGCATTATATTAAAAAAAAATATTAGCATACCCAACATCAAATAGAATAACCTACCAATATAAAATAATGATGATATTCCGGAACAAATTGCGGTAATGTTGATTGTTATAAATTTTACATTAATAATATTTACAGTGACAGAAGACTGATAGATTTTGTTATACAAAATGAACTGATCTGAAATGATATCTATTATTAAAAATGTAGAGTTATCGTCCCATGATATACTAATATTGTCTTCTTCTGAAGCAAGCTTTAAAGCTGGCTAGTGACAAAACCAGGATTATCTGCTCAAAATGATAAAGAAAATACAATGAAATTAAATACACACAATCTTACATGTTTCATGCTACTTCTCAGGAATGATTAAAAATGATTTTGTAGGGTTGTTTAACTCGTTTGATGTATAGAACTGCTAAATATAATTTAGTGGTTCTCTTGACTTAATCAATTCAATAGGATTTTTAAATATGTTATTGCAATAAACTTGAATTCCAGAAAAAGATATATTGTAAACTATACTGAGAGTTGAATATATATTTGTAGAATTAATGCCTGAGAATTCACTATTAATCCTAATATCAGAAATTGAATTTAAAATATAATTTGTTCCAACGACCATATATTCATGAAATAATGGAGAAAACAATAGTCTCTGCCCTAAAGAGACTTCCCAAATCAAAAGCTGATCTCTTTCTGCAGTGCAGACATACTTGGCAGTCACAGTACACATTGATGCAGAATATATTTCTATTCATACAGAATATAAAGTATAGTTTATGTTTTTGTTTATAACACACACTTACCTGGTAAAGATAAATTAATTATGAAAGAGAATATTAAGAGTTGTTGCTTCATCATTTAGAGTGATATAATTTGGCTAAACTTGGACTTAACAAGGTTCAGTTATCTATATGAAGAAAATACACATTTCAGTTCTCATTGCTGCATGTTGTGTAATTTTTTTACTACAGACATGCACATATTATTACTATTATATTTTATAATACACACATTTACTACTCTAATGAAATAGTGACAAGAATTTTAGTTGCACAGTTTTTGGGACATTATTAACTGGCTACTTCACGTTTTAATTCTTCATATAAATACATTGAAAATGCTTGCAATTTATTACCTGCAAGAATGCTACATTATTATTAAATTGCTGCTACCTATATAATAATGAAATTTAAGAAACTACTCATGTGAGTATTCCTCAATGCTAATGGTGATTCCAATAAAGCAGTCAGAAGACCTTACTAGGGAGTCTATGCTAAGTTATATCTAACCAAGTAATAGTAAAAACAGATGAAGTTATCAGTACGCATATGACGGATGTTCACACGCAAAGGAAGTAATCAAACTAAATGTAAATAAATTATAATCCCACACTTCACATATTTGTATTAATAATTTTATTTATTATATTTATTCATTATTTGTTTGTTATTTTGTTTGTTTATTAATTTGTTTATTTAATTGATTGTTTAATTAATCTGTTCATTAATTTGTTTACTTATTGTTTATTTATTATTCTCTTTAATCATTATTTTATTTATTCAATCATTTTTTTATTTATTCGAAATTCATGCAGAAATGATAAAAATTTTATTGGTGCATTGAGTATAGTCTATCCTTCTTAGATGTATTTGACATAATGACAAAATTACCTCAATTATGATCCATTATCAAAATATCTTATGCCCTACAAATAGAATGAATAACTAAAGAAGACATTCATTAAATCATCATAATAATTGTGGGTAGTTTAATTGATGCTTTGTTTTGTCTTGAAACCTGTACATTCTAAATGGAATTCTAATCACACACACACAATCAAATTCACACGCATGTGCAGACACACACATGCATGCACAAAATATAATGCATTCTGTATTTAAATTTTGTGCATAATGTTTATTTGTTATTTATAAATTGTTTTGGATTATTTCATTTCTTATATGCTATCTTGGTATAATACTAAAATAATACAATTATTTCTTACCTGAAATTATTTGCTTTGTTAACACTCCCAATATTAAGTTACTTGTTGTTGTTTTTAATTACCATTTATGTCTTTGTATAGCAATAATGTAAATTTCTTTCATAAAACAATCTTTGTGTTTGATTGTAATGAGTAAGTACTATACGAAAGTATGCTAAGGCTATTTCTATTTCACTAGCTGTAAACATAGTGTTTGCAACTGGACATAATTTTACAACGAATTTTGAAAATATTTCTCTTACGTATTGTTTATGGTCATAACTTTTTTTAAAGAAGTAGCTTTCAGTCATCTGGGAGAAAGTTGCTAGTTTGTGTAAACATGTACTGATACTTATTCCCAAGAGATCATATGTTTTAGTTTTTAATTGTTATCATAATCTCTAGCTGATCCATCAGCACGCAACACATGTAGTTATTTTTAACATTTGCAGCCATAATAATAAATGACTCATTATTATATGATTAATAATAACATTTAAAGTTATACCATAATGTGAAGCATTTTATACATTTATATATTCATGTTTATATACATTAGGTATGCCAACTTCAAATAACAAACAAATTGAATGAATCAACCATTTACTCTACACTAAGATTAGATAACATGTTAAAAATATAGTTTGCTAAACCGGATAGTTAATTTTTTCCTGTACATCTTCTGACCTTAATATAATTTATTGAATAAACAATTCTCCATTAATGATACACATCATTAGATCTCTATAAATCTAAGAGCAATAAACCATAAAATAATGCCATCTTACCTAATTGACTTGTTTTTGACAGAGTTTAATTGATATCTCTATTAAATGCAGATTCTTTGGAATTAACAAATATACAGTAGCTAATAAACAAAATAGGAGTATGTAATAATCAAAAAATTACCTACATCTACTGTTTGCTCATATGTGTAGGGAGTTTACTAAATAATAAAATATATAGTATGATAAATCAAAAAGAATCACAAGAGGCTAACATTTCAATAATTCATGTAACACTTCACTCTTGGCGAGAATTTTAATAATCGACTAAAAATACTATAAATATTTATAAAAAATATAGCAACATGGCCTTAGTTGGCAGTTGTGGAACTAAAATAATCATTTATTCGAGAAAATACTACAATAATTAGATAGTCAATTAATTTTTTTTTTCAGTACACAATAAAATAATTATCAAATAAAAAATCACAGTTTTATCTATCCTGTAAATGCATGAATAATTTAGTAAAATTTGGGTTCATCAATGCAACATAACTAGCATAAAATATGATTCACTGTATGATGCCCAGTCAATGTACATATAACTAGTATATTGTTGCATATCCTACGTACAGAGTTACTTAATCATATAGATTACGTAGCACAAACTACATAATGCTCCACTTCCTGCTATTAGTTAATTATTAAACTAATAATATTAGCACATAAATTTCTGACCATTACCTGATCCTCATGCTGTATAATACTCATTTATCATTATTACTTTAGTCTTGAGTTATGTTCTAGTCTTTCACGTTAAGTTAGGGCTAATTAGGAGAAAATAAAAAAGAAATATATCAAGCAACTTTTGGTCAAGAAAATTAAAATGAAATTTTCAAATTTTTTTTTTAATTATTCACTACAAAGTTTCTCTTTCTACATATGAATAGCAATCACCAGAATGCAAGTTTCTGAAGAGCTAGTTAATGATAACTTTGATCACAACAGAAAGGTTGATTTTGGTAAGGCAAGATCACTTTTAATTATCTTATCTACTATTTTCAGCTAATTTATTTAATGCTATGGAAGCTCAATTCACTCTTACAAGGAGAGAAATTTCAAAGTCAACCTTAAGTAAATGCTTTTTAGATATCAATGTATGGGATATAGTAAATTATTCAAAAGTCTATTTTTGTAAAATCTGAGATAACCAGAAACGTTATGTTTTTTAATATATATAAGCAGCAAATGAAGCAGTCATGATCAAAATAAAAAATAAATTTAGCATACACAATGTGACACCCTTTCACAATAATATCAGAACAAGACAAAAAAATTGATTTGTTGGAGTCATAGCTAAGTAGATTGATCAAGCGAAAAATGTGAGTTTTGAGAAAATGATAATACTTCTTTTGAAACACTCAATGGTTTTACTCAGTATTTATGAGACTTATTATTATTATTATTATCCAAAGTAACTAGTACTATTGGGAAAATGTTTCCAATATTTATAGTTCATCTTATCCAACTACGTTTGACTAAATGCTTTCTATTCCAATAAAATTGCATTGTAGAAATACTTCATGGCTTATTCAAGTATTCATCAACAATTACTAAAAAAAAATCATAAATTACTCAAAAAAAGTTCATACTTTTACAGCACAATCGATGTTTACAAAATGTAAAGTTCACATATTATGTATTATTATTATATAATCCTCTGACAAGATACAAACACATTGAATTTAAGCTTGCCTATGTAAGTGACATTCTATAGCCATTTATAAGTAATTCATTTAATTTGGGGAGTATGGAAAGAGCTATAGAATATAAATAATATACTTATTTATGTTTTCTTTTTGGTTTATAACTGATCAAACAAATTGATCTTATAAAAGAAATTAAAACTGATATGATCATAAAGTCAGAGTCACAGGAGAATAAATTGTCAAAGGAGACAAATGTGCCAATAATATTATTGAGTGAATCATTATTAACCAACAGCAGAAAGTGGAGCATATTGTGCAATTTATTTTGGTTTAGAGATTCCAGACTTTCTTAGTTTTAGTTAATTATACTGAAAAAAATTGAGTTTATTCTCACCAATAGAAAGAGTTACATTAAACTAAATCCACATCAGAGCTAAAAAGCAGTTTGAAGTCACATCTTGTCTATCCTTGTGGGAAGTATGCTTTAGTACAGGAAATCCTAGGTTTGTCAACTAGTATTATTGTCATCAGGTGAATGGACAGTATAATACAATGTTTGAGTGACTGAAAACAACTGTTCTGGCAGGGGCTGGAGAGGATATGCTAGCAGGAATGGTGCTAGTAAGAACTAGCAGTGGTGCAGGACCTGGTACCAAGTATTGGCTGAAAGAAAGGCTCCAGTTCCCTCTTTCCAGTAATTGTTATGGAGGTAGATTATTTGGGATAGGGTGGGTCTGTGTGGAGTGGGGGGGGGGGGGGGGGGGGGGGGGGGGGGGGAAGTGGGGATGTGGGCACTGGCAATTAGGAATGACAAGGTTAAACTTCTCGATACTAGGATCCTGAAGTTAAACATAACCAAGTAGTTGCTACCCACTAAAATGTGACATAAGTGACCCTTTACCATCCTTTATAAGGGGGAGTGGATGTGGGGCACCTGCACGTTAATTAATAATGCATAAGCTGAGCCCAGCTGGTAAAGTGTTGCTTCAAAATGAATGTATGGGTTTTGTAGAGTAAGGAATGATGCAGAGACGATTACAATAAACGTAACTAAAGTACTGAGAAGGCAGTTTAGAAGGATTGAGAGTCTGAGAAACTTAAATACAAACAAATAAAAAGTAAATCATGGAAAGAAAGCTAAAGAGGGTGATGTAACTAAAAATGGACAAAAACATCCATTAAAATGCAGAAATTAATTATTTTAATGAATTTCATTGATTTTGATCAAATATTATGATTAATCATAACTTGTAATATCATGTATAATATATTAATGATCAACTGGAAATGTTTTAGCTGTTGTGAAGCGCTATTAACTACAATGACACGATACGATTGCTTGAGAAATGTAGCCAAAACTGATTCTTTGACATTATTCCTTTGAGTGTTCTCACTAGCATATTTCTATGTTCTCATTTATAGCCAGTGATTTATCAACATTTTAAATTGATATACCCAAATTCAATAATATATTCAATTTGGAATATTGTTTATTTTCAACAGTTATTATAGATATTTACATGAATAAACAACATAACATTTTACTAACAACATTACCAGCAAAGATTGTATTTGTAACATTTCCAGCAAACGTGATGTTGTTGTTTTTTTGTAGTGGTGAAGAATGTATATCTATGAAGGGGGAATGAAGTCATTGTAAAATTGAGCACTTTAAAGGAAGGGAATTTAGCCCCTTCCTTCCCAATACATTATTATTTTAAGTTATAGCATTAAATTTTAACAATATCTCCAGTTACATAATTGTGCAAGTTTCATATAGCTTTCTAATTAACTAGACTGAAATATAACCCAACTTCACTTTATACCAGAAGTAATAATATCTAAATAGAAAACAAAAGGAAGTACACTGTTAAAAATGAGTAACTCCTTGAGGGAGTAATAATGGGGGAGTAAATCAGTAAAGCCAGTCTGTATTTGTATCACCCAATAAATCTGCCGGTTTTGCCTAGAACAATGTTGTTCTACATAATGTTGTCAGTAAGTCCAACCCTTGAAATACCCTGTCTCGGCCTGAACGTTTACTACAGCCTACTACAACACAAAGAACCACCACAAACTTTTGTACTCTAGGTATATTGAATGCTGGCACTAAGTATTTCTCACGTGATATTAGTAACAATTCTATTGAAAATTATAAATCCTAACTTGCTTTCTTGCACGAATGATTCTCATGAAGTTTTTAACTTCTGTTAATTGTTAAACTTTTATTAAACTATTCACTTAAATTCACTGAATTTATATGATTACATATAATATTATATATTTTATACGTGGAGTATGGGTTTGCATTCAATTGTGCAGTCCCACAAGTTTTTGTAAAGATCACACTTTACCGATTGCCACGAGACAGTTGACACTTTGATTTGTACAGAGACTATCTGCATCAATTTTGTGACTACTATGCTTTAATATAACCCATACATTTTCTTCTTAAGTTTCCTATTGGTATCTCAATCAGCTACTTGCTGCACACAACCCTTGAAGTTGTTACATATAATACGTTGAATTGACAACAACTATTCCTGTGGAACACACTTATAGAGTATAATATGAAACATCAGCTGGTATATTATTGTGTCGATATTTATTTAGTATATTAGCACCATTTTTTTACTGCTAACATTTATTTTGGTTGGCGACTAAACTAAGCTCACACTGAGAATCAAAATGACAAATTATGGCAAAACAAATTCTAAGAAACTCCATATTCTTATTACAAATGTTGCATTTTATATTATAATAATATCCAATAAAGACAGGTTATTAAAACATTTCAAATTCTTAAATATGTTATATATTGTCTCTGATTATATTTTAACCGTGAACTACGTCTTCCCAAGTACCATCATGTACTTGGTCATAAGATTAAATCAAATATGAACAGCTGAACATCTTTGAATAATTTATATATTTAATACACCCAACTTGCTATAAATGGCTAATTTGCTTAAAGTCTTTTAGCCTGAAAACTTTATTACAATTTTTTGGGATTTCTTCAGTTTGTGATAGTACCTATTTCAGCATTGTTAATTAAGGTATGAGCTTGATCAGATTTAATATATTAACTTGCTATTATTTCTAGTTTGCTTTAATATCTTTAGTCTAAAAAAGTTGATTAGAATTTAATAATTTGGGGATTTCTTCCGTTTGGATAGCAACTATTCGAGTATGACCTGTGATTGACTACACAGTGTACTGATGGAAAATCAAATATTGAAAAAAAAACATAAGTCACTTTGTATATACAGCACCTGCTACCATTCTCAATCAATCTTAGGTATATCATTACAAAATGAAATGAAGTTTTCCAGCTTTAGGTCAAGCTAATCTAAAGGTCCAGTAGGACTTAAAGATATTCATTTCTGGTGTGTCGCCAGTTTTGTTCTAGAAAGTCATAGTGAACATGAAAGTGAACTGGCTGATGATGAACACTTATTTGTGTGTATTTAGTTTTGTTTATTCCAACTTAAGGTAAAGCTAATCTAAATGTCCAGTAGGGCTCAAAAGTATTAGTTTCTGGCATGAATGACACAGTGAGTGTGTAATCTGAATAGTGTATAGCAAAGTAAACTGGCTATGGGAGCATTTTCTATGTTACACATTTCATAGAATAATACATGCAAAGTCACATTCAACTTATTATGTTACTTTGGGGGAAATAAATAAAAGAAAACCTTCTCAGCACACAATTATGATAATTTTTACCTCACAAATGTAGCAGGCTTAAATTTTCTTCAAGATTATAAACAGCTGTAAATTAAAAATGTGTAAGTGAAGCCAAGCTACTATGTTTGCCTATTAATAACTTAATGATCCTATGATGTTTATATTATTAAATAACCTCACATATTGCTTTTCAAGTAATCTCAGTGATATGTCTTTAACTGGCAATATTAAAATTAAGTTTACACATAACCATTTTAATGTCTTTCTCACTAATGGAAAACACATGATTGATGCATACACCCATTAAAGCAAACTTGTGTACCATTAAAATAAATACATACAACATGTTGTAGCTAGCTATTACTTGTTCTGAAGCTTATCTAGATGACATGAGTTTTGAAAACTTTTGTAATGGAGTTCCCAAAAAGCTATACACAACTTGTTTAGCATAGCTATGCTTGAAACTGAAAAATGTGAAACCAATACAATAACATCTTATGATATCATATGATATACTCATAAACAGCAGCAAACTTCTACTCTCCATGGATATATGAATGGCAAATTTAATACTTGCTGCTATTAAGTTAATATTATACAAAATTAAATAAATAATCCAAACCAAATTTTCTAAAATGTATGGATAGAATGCACACAAGTATGTGTGGACACATACACACACCTACATTTGCTTGTATAAATGATGATGCCATTAATTACATTGTCATTTTGTCATAGGCAAAATAATGGCAAAAGGACAATATGATGTATTATGTAGGCTAAGTGGAATTTTTTTCAATAAAATACACACCTTAGCATCATTAAATTAATATTTTGTGATGCAAAATTATCATAATTATGTGCTCTGAACAAGTTCAGTGTGACTTTGAATGTATTATTCTAAGAAATGTATAACATAGAAAATGCTCCCATAGCCAGTTTACTTTGCTATACACTATTCAGATTTCACATTCACTGTGTCAAACTAATACTCTTGAGTCCTACTTGACATTTAGATTAGCTTGACCTTAAGTTGGAATAAACTAAACTGAATACCCACAAATACGTGGTTATTATTAGATTTACCATACCTTCTGATGCAAAACTGATTGTAGGGAATTATTTCTATTGTCTTCTGAATATGTGTAAACAATTCCCTAAGTCTTGTCAAAAAGAAATCATCTATTATTATTACATGTAGCTGTAAAATAAGAAACTGCTTCAATGTACAATGTTATTAGAAGTGCCAAATCTCAGACACTTACCATCTCAATAATAAGTATAAATTTCCCGCCACGTATAGATTGCAGTCAAAATGTTTATTTACCTCAGTATTATCAACACTGTAAACAACCTTTGTGACATTCGGGAAAGTAAATGTTGTTGTTTTTTAAATACACTATTTGCATCACAGAAGGTAATCATTTATCTTGAAAGTTTAAGTATACGACTTCATCTCTGTTCCCAAAGTTGAATGGGTTTTTACACTAACAGTCACTCAATCGTAACGCTGCAAATGCAGTTAATGGAAAAGTATACATTCACAACCTAACTTTTTATTGATTGTACAAGACACTTTACTCAACTAGAGGTACTAGTTTAAAATAATGTGTGTATACCAATGCCACAACATAGTACATAATAGCTAATACAAAAATATGAAAGCTGAGAAATAAGGACTATTACAAAGTGTAACATGTATTCGGTGTAGTAATATGTAATGAGTTTGGAGCAACATACTTGCAATCACAAAATAGTATTGGATAGGATTTAATTTCACGTAGTATTTTGTGGTGTATCAATCTCTCTTAGCCAATTGTACTATTGGAGTGTATGATTTTGTAGAATGTAAGCAGGAAATATGTATTATTATATATCTTACTATCTTTGGAAAATAGTGTATAGTCTTGAGTTGTAAATATTATGTATACAGAATGGGTCACGCAGTATAATAAACACAAAATTGCAGAAATCTCTTCGCACTAACACTATTGGTGTTTGACCACTACACTATAGGTATAACTTTCATAATATTCGAAGTTACTTAAACCTGTCACTTTCAGTAAAAACTTTATTGTGAGGTCAAGAGTAATCTTACGCCAATATTCAGTTTCTAAATGTTACTTCAATACATATGCCCAGACAGATATATTCAGAGATCATTTTGATTGCAATTTCATTGAGTATTGCATTAACTTTCCTGTGTACAATATTATGTTTATCGTATTGATTTTCCAATTTTTGGCTATATATGCAATATTTATATAAAAAAAACATAAATATACAAAAGCTCTCCTTTTACATGCAATATTTATATTTAAAAAAACATAAATATACAAAAGCTCTCCTTACATTTCAAATTTTACAGCCAATCATATATTGTGGAAGGACATTCAAATTAACATACTGAAAGACTAACAATTGCAATGCTTTAGTTTCATATTCATCCATTAAGATATCAAATAAGCATAAAAATGATAAAAATGTAATTAAAGAATTACTGGTGCTATACTCATCAAATAAATGTTATACTCTGTGGAACAACGAGATTTTTCGTTTCTGCTTAAATTTATCAATATTGTACAGCCAATTGCTTGTGGGTTGAATGAGATCTGTAAAGAAAGAGGCATTATTAAACAAAAAAATAGCTACTATTATAACAAACCAAGTACATTGAATCAAGACATAATGCAGTTCATGTACACTCCATTAAATTAAGTTTTAATATTATGTCAATATTATTCGTTTTTTTTCTTCATATTTTCAGCTAAGATACTTACTCTATTGGTGTTCACTGTTGTGGAAAATGTGTTCCTTCAACTTGTCTGTTTGAGTAACAACACCGTACACTGCTAATGTTTCCAGCCATGCTCATTTGTACTATACTTCATGACACAATGCAGTTTACAAATATAGACAGTATAATAGTCATATTACGCGAAATTTTGTACACCTAGTACATTGCATGCAGGTGCTAAGTACTTATCACATGATATTTGAAAAGCTCTATTGAGAATTCATGAAACCTAGACTTTCTTTCTTGTACAAAATGATTTAGATGAAGTTTTGAATTTCTTTTAATTGTTATACTTACACAAAATGATTCACTTGAATGCACTGCATTTATACTTAAGTAAATGATTACTTGTTTTTATACATGGTGTATGGGTTTGCCACGAGACAGATGACACTTTGATTTGTACAGAGGCTATCTGCATGATAGCACAATTTTGTGACTACTATTGCTTTAATATAACCCATACATTTTTCTTCTTAAGTCTCCTATTGGTATCTGGAACTTCAGCTGGTATATTATTGTGTCAATATTTGTTTAGTACATTATCACCATTTTATATTATAATAATATCCAATAAAGACAGGTTTTAAAAACATTTCAAATTCTTAATGTTATATATTGTCTCTGATTATTATTTTATAACCATGAACTACGTCTTCCCAAGTACTATCATGTTAGTGATTTAAAATTATACATTACTTGGCCATAGTTAAATCAAATAATGAACAACTGAACATCTTTGAATAATTAATATATTTAATACATCAACTAGCTATAATGGCTAATTTGCTTAATTGTTTTTGCCTGAAAACTTTGTTAGAATTTTTGGGGATTTTTTTAGTTTGTGATAGTATCTATTACAGCATTGTTAATTATATCTTCTTTAGTCTGAAAAGTTGATTCGAATTTAATAATTTGGGGATTTCTTCTGTTTGTGATAGCAACTATTCGAGCAAGACCTGTGATTGATTACACAGTGTACTGATGGAAAATTAAAATCAACAACTAGATATTGAAAAAAGTAATGTTACTCTGTATAATATACAGCACCTGCTACCATTCTCAAGCATTCTTAGGTAAATTATTCCAAATCAAACAAAGTTTTCCAGCTTAAAGTCAAGCTAATCTAAATGTCCAGTAGGACTCATGGGTATTCATTTCTGGTGTGTCATCAGTTTTGTTCTAGAAAGTCACAGTGAACGTGAAAGTGAATTGGCTGATGATGAACACTTATTTGTGTGTATTTAGTTTTGTTTATTCCAACTTAAGGTAAAGCTAATCTAAATGTCCAGTAGGGCTCAAAAGTATTAGTTTCTGGCATGGATGACACAGTGAATGTGTATCCTGAATAGTGTAATGGCAAAGTAAACTAGCTATGGGAGCATTTTCTATGTCACACATTTCATAGAATAATACATGCAAAGTCACACTGAACTTGTTATGTTACTTGTGGGGAACTATGTAAAAGAACACCTTCTCAGCACATCAATATGATAATTTTTACCTCAGAAATGTAGCAGGATATTTTTTTGACTTAAATTTTCTTCAAGATTATAAACAGCTGTAAAATAAAAATGTGTAAGTGAAGCCAAGCTACTATGTTTACCTATTAATAACTTAATGATCCTATGATGTTTATATTATTAAATAACCTCACATATTGTTTTTCAGGTAATCTCAGTGATATGTCTTTAACTGGCAATATTAAAATTAAGTTTACACATAACTATTTTAATGTCTTTCTCACTAATGGAAAACACACGATTGATGCGTACACCATTAAAGCAAACTTGTGTACCATTAAAATCAATACATCCTTAATATGGCATCAGAATACAACATGTTGTAGCTAGCTACTACTTTGTTCTGAAGCTTATCTAGATGACATGAGTTTTGAAAACATTAAAGCAGTTCCCAAAAACCTATACACAACTTGTTTAGCATAGCTATGTCCTTGGAACAGAAAGAACGTGAAACCAAAACAATAACATCTTATGATATAATATGATATACTCATAAACTGCAGCAAACTTCTACTCTCCATGGAAATATGAATGGCAAATTTAATACTTGCTGCTATTAAGTTAATATTATATAAAATTAAATAAATAATCCAAACCAAATTTTCTAAAATATATGGATAGAATGCACACAAGCATGTGTGCACACATACACACACCTCCATTTGCTTGTATAAGATGATGCCATTAATTACATTGTCACTTTGTCATAGGCAAAATAATGACAAAAGGACAATATGATGTATTATGTAGGCTAAGTGGAATTTTTTTCAATAAAATACACACCTTGGCATCATTAGAGTAATTTTGTGTTATGCAAAATTATCATAATTATGTGCTCTGGTAACTTTGTCAAGTTTTCTTTTATGTAGCTAGTATCCTCTAGTAGTACAACAATTTCAGTGTGACTTTGAATGTATTATTCTATGAAATGTGTAACATAGAAAATGCTCCCATAGCCAGTTTACTTTGCTATACACTATTCAGATTACACCCATGCCAGAAACTAATACTTTTGATTCCTACTGGACATTTAGATTAGCGTTGCAATAAACAAAACTAAATAGTCACAAATAAGTGGTCATCATTAGATGTACCATAACTTCTGATGCAAAACTGATTGTAGGGAATTATTTCTACTGTCTTCTGAATATGTGTAAACAATTCCCTAAGGCTTGTCAAAAAGAAATCATCTATTATTATATTACATGTAGCTGTAAAATAAGAAACTGCATTAATGTACAGTGTTATTAGAAGTGCCAAATCTCAGACATTTACCATCTTAAATAAGTATAAATTTCCCGCCACGTATAGATTGCAGTCAAAATGTTTATTTACCTCAGTATTATCAACACTGTAAACAACCTTTGAGACATTCGGGAAAGTAAATGTTGCTGTTTTTTTTAATACACTCTTTGCATCACAGCCACAGAAGGTAAACTGTTATCTTGACAGTTTTTTTAAGTATACGACTTTATCTCTGTTCCCAAGTTAAATGGGTTTTGTAATTTTTCCTATTTTGTTAAATCTCTTTTACACCAACAGTCACTCAATCATAACACTGCAAATGTAGTTAATGGAAAACAAATAAAATAACACAGCATGATAACAGTATACATTCACAACCTAACTTTTTATTGATTTGTACAAGACACTTTACTCAACCGTGAGGTTCTAGTTTAAAATAATGTGTGTATACCAATGCCACAACATAGTACATAATAGCTAATATAAAAATATGAAAGCTGAGAATAGTGACTATTACAATGTGTAACATGTATTCCATGAAGTAACATGTAATGAGTTTGGAGCAAAATACTTGCAACCACAACTTAGTATTGGATAGGATTTAATTTCACGTAGTATTTTGTGGTGTATCAATCTCTCTTACTCAATTGTGCTATTGGAGTGTATGATTTTAATACTGTTGAATGCAAGCAGGCAAAATGTATTATCTATATATCTTACTATCTTTGGGAAATAGTGTATAGTAGTTTTGAGATGCAAATATGTATACAGGATAGGTCACGCATACAAAATTGAAGAAATATCTTCCCACTAACACTATTGGTGTTTGAACACTACACCGCAGGTATCACTTTCATAATATTGAAAGTTACTTAAACCTGTCACTTTCAGTAAAAACTTAATTGTGAGGTCAAGAGTAATCTTAAGCCAATACAGTTTCTAAATGTTACTTCAATACATATGCCCAGAGAGAGATATACAGAGATCATAATACTTTTGATTGCATTTTCATTGAGTATTGCATTAACTTCCCTGTCTACAATATGTTTATGGTATTGATTGATACAAAATTTTAGAAGTTTTTTTCCAATTTTTGGATGTATTAGCAATATTAATAAAAAAGACCGTATATACACAAAAGCTCTCCTTACATTTCAAATTTTACAGCCAATCATATAATGTAGAAGGACATTCGAATCAACACACTGAAAGACTAACAATTGAAATGCTTTAGTTTCATATTCATCCATGAAGATATCAAATAAGCTATCTACTGATAAAAATGTAATTTTAAAGAATTGGCATAGAACTATTGTTATGTATCTATTACATATTATTGTTGAACCAAGTCTTTCACTGCAAAAAATAACATGCAACTTTGCTATAATCAAGTTCTGACACTTCATAACAACTAGATTGAAACTTTCTCACTTGCTAAAGTCAGGGTGTCTGGGTTCGATTCCCCGATGACGGCCAAGATTTGTTTCACATTGTACCTTTGCTTTTCTCTAGACCACGTAAAGTGAGAAAGGTTAAATTTACATTTGGTATTGTTTCAATACTTCAGTCATCTTGAAATTATTACAGAAACTATATATCACCTATACAGAATCTAATAATTTATCATACATAACATAAAATAATCAGATCAGAGTTATGCTTTTAAAATACTGTAGACTTTTAAACTTATTGCCAAAGTCCTCCTCAGGGATAATGAAGTCGAAACATTGGGTTAGGTTTTATATAGTTTTAAATTATATATATTGGCTATTAAAACAGAAAAATAACCAATAACTTGTTACGCTTGCCACATCTTATTAACAACAAATTTAATCAAGCGTAACAAGTTATTTCACAACTAGGACTATAATGCATTGTATAATGAGGTAAACAATGCCAGTATGTATGTTGTCATTTTAAAATTATTCAAAATTGGCATAAAGTGAGTTGATGTTTTTTTGTTCCAATTTTGTGGGCCTTTATAGTTTTCTGGCATTCATAGCTACAGAACATAAATAAATTCATATCAAAAAGTTAGTGGTAAATAGCATTTAATGATAAACTAAAATTAACTACAAGATTAGTCTCATAAAACTATGATACAATGAAACTACAAATTCAAGATCACAGGTATATTATATTCCTGTATAATACTTAGTATTACACTATTAACATCATGATACTTTTTGTTCAGAAATTTTTTTAATAAGAAGGTTCCAAAATAAAATAGTATAGAGTTAAAAAGGAAAAAAAGAAAAATATATTTGTGAAACTTTTTTTCTAAATTTCCCACAATTTTGGGATTCTGTCAGTTTTCTCATAACAATTATTTAATAGTCATTAGCTAATACGCTAACCATAATGTATCAATAGATTTGCCATTTTTTAGTGTAATATTATTTTAACCATTATTGTGATACAATGAATATTAGGCAAAGTATAAACTTTGTCTTGTGTAATTGCTTTTAATACAGTATAGAAATTGGAGTAGTATGCAGTGTATCGTGGGTCTTTTGACTTACTGAGTATTCTGATATGATTTTGCATACTGACTTGAATGTTATTTTAAGTGTATCCAATTTTGTATAATTTTTTATGTCATTAAAAAATTATGCCAATTTTTTTGCATTAAAATACATCCAAATTAATTAAATGGCTGACATTTTCTTAATGCTACATTTACTTTCTTAATAATAATATTCAACAATTAGTCTTTTCTTGTATTGTATCAGCCAGAACTGTTTGCATTCAGCACACCATGAGCCGTTGGTATGCTCCTTAAATGTGTCCATTACGGTTTCCATATATTATTTTCTGTTTGGTGACCAAAATATTTCCCAAAGAGTGAAAGTGTACAGTTTCATCTGTTTCTCTTTGCTTCCTTAAATAAACATTTGTTTACATAAAAAATGAACTACATAGATAGATAGTTTGAAAGATACTGATGGTTAAAATCGTGTTTATTAGTCAAATTACTATGATATTAATTTTTCAAGGTAAGCAAACAACATGTTCTTTTACCCAAACTATACAACGTTAAAAATAGAAAAAAATATAATTTTGGACAAGAACATTTTGGTTTATTTAACACAACTGTCTATGATAATAATTAAATAGTTAAATAGAGCAATTATTGTTATATACAAGGATATAATGAACTCATGTACTATGCAGATCTATTGAAGTTATATCAAATATATTACATAAATTTTGCTGTAAGCTAGATTCTTCCAAAAATAGCCTTTTCATGTGTGTTGTTTCTATGAATTACAAATGCAAACGAAAATATTTTGCTCTAAGATATTATTTGCTGTAAGCAGTAGCTATTCCTCTTGTTGTAAAAAAGCTATGTATTCTTAAAAGCTATGTATGGGTCAAAATTGTACACTACTATCAATGTTTTTGGGAAGGAAATGAAACAAAAACATTGTACAGTATTTGTGAGTGTTTCAGTATTTGCGTTTGTTATAATTTCTTAAAATCTTGGATGATGGCAAGTTATCCAGCATACACAACTACACCTTAACTCTGACCATTTCCAATAGCTGTGGCATCATTTAAATATCATATTGTATATAGTGAACTGGGGTATGCAGTCTGTTGTAGAGAATAAATAATTGATAGGTAAACATTATTACCAATGTAAAAGTCACTTAAAGCTCATTGGTCATGACATAATCTGGTTCAAATAAAAAACAATTTTTAACCGAAGTCATCTAAATTCAACTTTATAAAATGATCATCTTTTCATAATGTGCACTTCAATATTATAATGATTGCTGTTATTTCTATTAGGATAAAAGGTTTGTGGATACTAGGTGGTTGCGTTCTTTTTGACTGTTATCCACTAACTGATGTTATCAAAAACATGCATCCCCATAGAATAAGGTATTCATCATGTTCCATTAGAATAAGGTATTCATCATGTTCCATTAGAATAAGGTATTCATCATGTTCAATTAAAATAAGGTATCATGTGTAGCAACTCCCAGAATTATTATATGAATGTTTGTACTGAAAACAATTTATGCGCTTTAGATCGTGCCACATTGTAAACAGCACATCACAGCTTTCAATGAAACTCAATTCTATTATTTCACCGCCTCAACATATTATTTTTCTCAATCTAATTGATGAATCCACTGCAATTATAGAATGTATTACACAATATTATAAGGTTCAATTACATCAAACTATATTTTTTCTTGTTATTGTGCCCACATTGTCTGCTACTGTTGCTATACTCATCAAATAAATGTTGTAAGGGTTATACTCTGTGGAACAATGAGATTTTTTGATTCTGCTTAAATTTATCAATTGTTCAGCCAATTGCTTGTGGGTTGAATGAGATCTGTAAAGAAATAGGCATTATTAAACAAAAAAGTAGCTATTATTATGGATAAGATATATTTACTCTATTGATATTCACTGTTGTGGAATATATGTTCCTTCAACTTTGTCTGTTTGAGTAACATCGTAAACTGCGAATGTTTCAAGCCATGTTCATTTGTACTATACTTCATGACACATTGCAGTTTATAAATATTGACAATATTATAATAGTCATACTACATGAAATTTTGTACACCTAATACATTGCATGCAGGTGCTAAGTACTTATCACATGATATTTGAAAAGCTCTATAGAGAATTCATGAAGCCTAGACTTGCTTTCTTGTACAAAATGATTTAGATGAAGTTTTTAACTTCTTTCAATTGTTAAACTTATACAAAATGATTCACATAAATGAACTGCATTTATACTTGAGTATGATTACTTGTTTTTATACATGAAGTATGGGTTTGCATTCAATTGTGCAGTTCTACAAGTTTTTGTAAAGATAACACTTTACCGATTGCCACGAGACAGATGACACTTTAATTTGTACAGAGGCTATCTGCATGATAGCACAATTTTGTATATTATAACAATATCCAATAAAGACAGGTTTTAAAAACATTTCAAATTCTTAATAATGTTATATATATTATTGTCTCTGATTATAATATTTTAATCATGAACTACGTCTTCCCAAGTACCATCATGTCAGTGAATTATTATTATACACTACTTGGCCATTATGATTGAATCAAATATGAACAACTGAACATCTTGGAATAATTTATAAATTTAATACACCAACTTGCTATAATTGCTAATTTGCTTAAAGTTTTTTAGCCTGAAAACTTTATTACAATTTTTTGGAATTTCTTCAGTTTGTATGAGCTTACTCAGACTTAATATATTAAATTGCTGTTATTGATAATTTGCTTTAATATCTTTAGTCTAAAAACTTTGTTAGAATTTAATAATTTGGGAATTTCTTCTGTTTGTGATAGCAACTATTCGAGCATGACCTGTGATTGGTTACACAGTGTACTGATGGAAAATTAAAATCAACAAGATATTGAAAAAAAAACATATGTCACTTTGTATATACAGCACCTGCTACTATTCTCAAGTGTTCTTAGGTTTATCATTACAAAATGAAATGAAGTTTTCCAGCTTAAGGTCAAGCTAATCTAAATGTCCAGTAGGACTTAAAGATATTCATTTCTGGTGTGTCGCCAGTTTTGTTCTAGAAAGTCATAGTGAACATGAAAGTGAACTGGCTGATAATGACCACGTATTTGTGAGTATTTAGTTTTGTTTATTCCAAGGTCAAGCTAATCTAAATGTCCAGTAGGACTCAAAAGTATTAGTTTCTGGCATGGATGGCACAGTGAATGTGTAATCTGAATAGTGTATAGCAAAGTAAACTGGCTATGGGAGCATTTTCTATGTTACACATTTCTTAGAATAACACATGCAAAGTCACACTGAACTTGTTATGTTACTTTGGGGGAACTATATAAAAGAAAACCTCAGCACACAATTATGATAATTTTTACCTCACAAATGTAGCAGAATATTTTGTTTGACTTAAATTTTCTTCAAGATTATAGACACCTGTAACATAAAATATGTAAGTAAAGCCAAGCTACTATGTTTACCTATTAATAACTTAATGATCGTATGATGTTATATTATTGAATAACCTCACACTTAACTTACTTAATAATCATTATTATTTTTCAAATAACCTCAGCGATATGTCTTTAACTGGCAATATTAAAATTAAATTTACACATAACTGTTTTATTGTCTTTCTCACCTATGGAAGACACATGATTGATGCATACACCCATTAAATCAAACTTGTGTACAATTAAAATCAAAACATACTTAATAAGGCATCAGAATACAACATGCTGCAGCTAGCTATTATTTTGTTCTGAAGCTTATCTAGATGACATGAGTTTTGAAAACTATTTATAACAGAGTTCCCAAAAACCTATAGACAACTTGTTTAGCATAGCTATATCCCTGAAACTGAAAGAAACCAAAACAATAACATCGTATGATATACTCATAAACAGCAGCAAACTTCTACTCTCCATGGAAATATGAATGGCAAAATTTAATACTTGCTGCTATTAAGTTAATATTATATAAAATTAAATAAATAATCCAAAACAAATTTTCTAAAATATATGGATAGAATGCTTCACAATTGAATCATCCTCCTTTCCCACCCCTCCACACAAGCACACGTGCTACACATACACACACCTCCATTTGCTTGTATAAATGATGATGCCATTAATTACATTGTCATTGTCTTAGGCCAAATAATGGCAAAATGACAATATGATGTATTATGTAGGCTAAGTGGAATTTTTTTTTAATAAAATACATACCTTAGCATCATTAAATTAATATGGTGTTATGCAAAATTATCATAATTATGTGCTCTGGTAACTTTGTCAAGTTTTCTTTTAAATAGTATCCCCTAGTAGTACAACAAGTTCAGTGTGACTTTGAATGTATTATTCTAAGAAATGTGTAACATAGAAAATGCTCACATAGCCAGTTTACTTTGCTATACACTATTCAGATTACACACTCACTGTGTCATCCATGCCAGAAACTAATACTCTTGAGTCCTACTTGACATTTAGATTAGCTTGACCTTAAGTTGGAATAAACTAAACTGAATACCCACAAATAAGTGGTTATCATTAGATGTACCATAACTTCTGATGCAAAACTGATTGTAGGGAATTATTTCTATTGTCTTCTGAATATGTGTAAACAACTCCCTAAGGCTTGTCAAAAAGAAACCATCTATTATTATTACATGTAGCTGTAAAATAAGACACTGCATTAATGTTCAATGTTATTAGAAGTGCCAAATCTCAGACATTCACCATCTCAAATAAATATAAATTTCCTGCCATGTATAGATTGCAGTCAAAATGTTTATTTACCTCAGTATTATCAACACTGTAAACAACCTTTGAGACATTCGGGAAAGTAAATGTTGTTGTTTTTTAATACACTATTTGCATCACAGCCACAGAATGTAAACTGTTATCTTAAAAAGTTTTTTTAAGTATATGACTATATCTCTGTTCCCAAAGTTAAATGGGTTTTGTAATATTTCCTATTTTGTTAAATCTCTTTTACACCAACAGTCACTCAATCATAACACTGCAAATGTAGTTAATGGAAATCAAATAAAATAACACAGCATGATAACAGTATACATTCACAACCTAACTTTTTATTGATTTGTACAAGACACTTTACTCAACCGTGAGGTTCTAGTTTAAAATAATGTGTGTATACCAATGCCACAACATAGTACATAATAGCGAATATAAAAATATGAAAGCTGAGAATAGTGACTATTACAATGTGTAACATGTATTCCATGAAGTAACATGTAATGAGTTTGGAGCAAAATACTTGCAACCACAACTTAGTATTGGATAGGATTTAATTTCACGTAGTATTTTGTGGTGTATCAATCTCTCTTACCCAATTGTGTTATTGGAGTGTATGATTTCAATACTGTTGAATGCAAGCAGGCAAAATGTATTATTATATAATATATATAATAATATTATATCTTACGATCTTTGGAAAAAAGTGAATAGTGTTTAAATACTTGAGATGTAAACATGTATGCAGAATAAGTCACATAGTATAATAAACACAAGATTGCAGAAATTTCTTCCCACTAACATAGTTTATGTTTGAACACTACACTGCAGGCATAACTTTCATAATATTGAAAGTTATTAAACATGTCACTTTCAATAAAACCTACATTATGAGTACAACAAGAGTATTCTTATGCTAATACAGTTTATGCTACTTCAATACATATGTCAAGAAATAAATATTCGGAGATCATAATACTATTGATTGTATATAGTTTCATGAGTATAACATTTATTTCTCTGTCTACTAGATGTTTAAGTTTTTGATTGATATGAAACTTCCAAGCTTCATGGCTATATTTACATGATTTATGGACCACCGTAAATATACAAATTTCTAATTTACAGCCAATCATGATTTTGTAGAAGAACATACAAATCAACCTACTAAAAGGCTAACAATTGTAATGATTTGGTTTCATATTCATCCATGAAGTCATCAAATAAGCTATCTGCTGATAAAAATGTAATTTTAAAGAATTGGCATAGAACAATGATTTTGTATTGATGTATACTAATAATAGTGTGTTGTTGAAACTAAGTAAAAAAAAACAACTTTGCTATTCTTTCTATGCTTCAGTCTTTGAAAATTTGTTCTTATTATAACGTTGCTATTATATGCCGTTGTAGGACAACAATAAAACAAAATTTTAAGTAAATGAAAATATCGCACATTTAGAATCTAATAATTTATCATTCATAATACGCAAAAATCGGATCAAAATTATACTTAAACAAATCTTAAAATACTGTAGACTTATTGAAATGGCTAATCTGATAATATAAATAGCCAGCAGTAACTTATTGCCAAAGTCTTCCTTAGGGGTGAATGAGGTTGAAATATTGGGTTGGATTTTGTTATTGTTTTAAATATATATTGACTATTGAAACAGAAAACACCCTATCTTACTACAATATTATAATATGTCACCAACTGCAATATTGTTAGTGTATGCTTGCCAAGTCTTATTTTATAGTAAGGAATGATCAAACAATGATGAAATGACAGCAGCTTTCATCAGTTTCATACAATGAAAATTGACATAAATTGTCTCCTGATTTCACTGTTTGCAGAAATATGGATACAAGGAGCCATAGTCTAGTAACCACAAAATATTTCATTAAATATTGGATATATCTAATATATCTATTATAATGCATTATATAAACTGCTAGCAGTAAACATAATACATGACCTTCTAGTCTGACCCTTTTAGACATTTTAATCCCTACTTTAAACAATGTTGTATATGTGCATTGTTTAAAATATGCCCTTCATCATTTTTATTATTTTTCTAGATTGTACCCCTACCAATTACTGTTTGTAGTACAATATTATTAGGGTGTTTTGTGCCAACGAAGTTTACTAATAACAAATCAAATTTAGTTCCAATGTGATGATTAAAAATGAAGCTGAACTCTATGTGTCACATCAATGGGAATGTCTCACTGCAATAATCTCAATTTACAAATAATTATAGCTTGCCATGATTGTGTCTAAAAATATGTGTCTGTTGATATACTAACTTGTCTGCATTTGTGTACATTATTTTATAGCTACACAGTCCTACTAGCTACTCTTGGAACTGAGCACAATGTACGGCACATATTGACACCAGCTATTCAGGAAAATTTGAAAAGGAATCTACTGGTGATGTGCTTCAGCACAAAATAGTGAGTAAGCCATTATGCACAGAAATTCAAAAAAAATTTAAATTTGATCGAAGTTCTTTTTTTTTCTTCGAGTAGTGATAGCTGGTGTTGTATAAACAAGCCATTCTGGTTTTTTTTTAAACGGCCGAGTTTTTGAAATTATGTATGGTAAAAGGTTTATCACTACCATAGGAACCTCTCACCCCAACTTTTTGACTAGGTAAAAAAAAGCATTTATTGCATAGTTTTGAGCTTAACACCAAAATAAGACTTGCTTTCTGCTGTACTAGAGGAAAGCCTAAAAAGGCTTTATTTTAAAAACGAGAGAAAAGCGGCTAATACCTTCATTTATTTTTTTTTTTTGAGTTTGTTTTTAGTTCAGCAGTACCCATACACACAACCCTTTCACTTTCACATTCATTCATGAAAAAACAGGACGTATACCTATGACCTACCGAGGACACTAAACTTGGTAAGTATGTGAGAGTTAAATATGTCCCACAATATTCAGATCATTTCAGACAACTTAATTCAAGGGGTAAACTATTAAATTTGCTTCGATAATGTGGGTACAGATCTTTAACCCTCTCGTTCCTGAATTGTTTGGACGCGCGCGGAAAAATCTAATCGTCGACCGCGGAATAGAGTATTACCGTTTTATTTTTTTAACTCGATGCTGGCTGGGAAAACCCCATAGCAACCATATATCACTAAATAGACCAAGAGTTTGGGATTCCCCTCATTTTTTGATTGAGAAAATTGAATAATATTTAGGCCATCTACTAATACTAAAAAAAAAAAATTTTTTTCCCCGAAAAAATCCACTTTTCCCATCAATAAAAAAATAAAATAAAATAGAAATAATATTGTTTGATGCATTTTATACCCATATTATATTAGTTCAACAATAAAATATGTTGTTTGTTGTGTGTGGTGCTGATTGTGATCATGTAGGAGACATCTATGAGTGTTCACAAGGAATATATGCCATCAGACGTCGAGCTCCACTACAAAACATTTTCGTATACACAAAAACACAGACAACAAAGATATTTGTAATACAAACAACAAATTATTCATGCTCCTATATAATTGCAACTTTATGATGTATTGTATGCGGTTTCATACAGGATTTTTGTTTGGGGGGGGGAGGGGGGGGGCTCCGAGTGTATTTCGCCACACTCATTTTTTGGAACCTATACTACTTTGATGCACATCTTTGCATATACTTCACACTTATGACCAGTGTTCGATCCTATGCACTAAATGGCTTAGTAATGATAGGAACATAATGGGATACAATATCAGACCAAAAATAAATGCGTCCAATATGTTATTTCTATTCAACTCCCAAAATTCTAGGTGGGGATCCCAGGGCTAGCCTCCCACTGTATGAACCCCTGGTATGTATACTCCATACTGTCCATGAGAGAAAAAATCACTGTTGTATTGAGAAAGTGTAATTTGAAAATGAAAAGCAGTACAAGCACACACGTGGAATTCAACTAACGTGTCACATACTGAACGATCCCTCCCAGGTACTGTTTGTTCATGGTTGCTCTCTGTCTTTCCACCAATGCACGCACACACACACACACACAAGAAAAAAGAAGCTACAGGTGAATACAGATCATAAACATAAATGTATAATTTATTATACATAAATTGACTGGTGTACACACACACACACACATGAAATTCAACTTACATGGGCATAGTAGTCACGATCCAAAAAGATCCAGAGTTCCCTCCCAGGTTGTACACGGAAGCGCCACATACTGTTTGTCCATGGTTGCTCTCTCTCATTCCACAAATGCACGCACACACATACACACACACACACACACACACACACACACACACAAGAAAAAAGAAGCTACAGGTGAATATAGATCATAAAAATAAATGTATAATTTATTATACATAAATTGACTGGTGTACACACACACACACATGAAATTCAACTTACATGGGCATAGTAGTCACGATCCAAAAATCAAAAATATCCAGAGTTCCCTCCCAGGTTGTATACGGAAGCGCCACATACTGTTTGTCCACGGTTGCTCTCTCTACCCACAAAAAAATTCAGAGCGGTAAACAATTCAATTTCTAGTATGATACTGGTAATGATCGTTAAACAGGAGGATACCGTTTAGTGATGTTTGGGACGGGGTCGAACGCTGAGCTAACTCGAAAATACGAGAGGGTCAAAGTACAAAATGACATATGTACGTCCAAACATATATATATACTAGTGGTGTGCTTGAGCACAAATGGCCAGCGAGCCTGATAGTTAGGCAACATAAACTACAGTATAGTTACTAGTTTTAGTTTAGTTCATGCAAACACTATAATAGCAGTTATGACCTTTTCTTTCAGCAAACAAATACAAAATCACTCTCTTACCTGATCAATGGTAACTTTTGTAGTATCAAACATCTGCCACTCTGATAATCTGAATTACCAGTAACTCTTGAACAAACTCTCAGCTAGGATAAAAAAATAAGTCAATGTTATTGTTTGCAAATTTAGCCAACATTATATGGAAATAACTTACCTCAATTTCCTGAGTATTGATAACTTCTGTAGTGTCAAATTGAAGTTACTTTGACTATCTGAATTACCTCAAATTCTTGACAACAAGCTCTCAGCTACAAAAGCAAAAGACAATCAATGTTAGCACACAAATACAAAATTACTTTCTTACTTAATTTTCTTGAGCAGTAGTAACTTCAGTAGTATCAAATTTAAGCCATTCTGACAATTTGAATTTACCAGTCACCTTTGACAACAAGCTCTTTGCTACAAAAAAGAAAGGCCAGATTTATTTTTTAATATATAGCTAACAAATATGGAATTATGTACTTACCTCAGCTTCCCCTAGAGTAACAGTCGCCTCCTTAGCTTTAATATTACGGCATTCTGACTACCAATGGCTCTTGACAACCAACAATCGGCACTTCGTATCCCCCCCTAATACGTAACGGCGGAGTTTTGAAATTACGTTTGGAAAAGGGTCTTCAATGCCATAGTAACCAGTCTCAGCTACTTTTTGTGTCTTGAAAAACAAGGGTTTTTGCCGCAATTTTCTCATACTTGGGAACTTACTTGTTTAATGCTGCAATTTCAGAATAAACTGGGGTCAATCCTAAAAAGCCGAGTTTTTAGGAGAAAAAAGGTCCCCGCGCTCGCGTTTAAGGGGAATATGTACCATACATACACACATATATATAACATATACTCGATTTTGCATAAACCACCCCTAATAGTATCTCGCTCGCTCGCCAATAATTACTATGCTTCTCAGGCGACTGGAAGTAGGCTGATTTGGTAGTTCCGGCCAACTGAGCGCCTCATAATTGCGCCTAATTCTTATCTTGGTCTATAGTAATGTTAAAACTAGGAGTTGTTATGGGGTTTAGTAGTTTGAAAACTGTATTGATTTTTATGATCTTACCATTGTCTTCTTCTGGTAAGGCATTGGATTATCATGTGTACCTCCCTTTAGTTACCATTTTGTGGTTTAGGGAAACTGCTTCAAGTTTTAAATTTGAATACAATTTGCCTCCAGAATGAGGTGCTTTATGAATGCATTGCTGATCAAGTTCGTATTCTACAATGGGATGTCACACAGAGCTCATCAACAACAACTTCATTCACTTATACCTATAGTGCATTCAGTAATACAGCTAATTTTACTGACAGAATAGGATCATCTACTATAACAGCACAACTAATTTTTGTAAACTCCACAATTATTTCTTCAGTTCTGACTGTTACAAAAGTTGCAAGTTTAAGAAATTATACAATTACATGTAATGGAGAAATTGAAAGTTTAAGTGATAGCATAGTGTACAGTGACAATTCAGGTGAGTTTATCCTACATAAAATTGGGTGTAAAACTGGTCATATATTAAGCTTGGGATAGTAGCTAATACTTAATTTTATAAAGTTCAGGTCTTTCTACTAGAAAATAGTGTACACTTCATTGTCATGCAAATTACTAGTGTTTTCCGAAATGTGCAGACCAAATCACTAGATACAACTTGTACTGTAACTCAGTGGTGCTTCTTACTACCCTGCAGCTGCATTAATTATGAGACAAACCTATAATCTAGATACATCTTTTAATAATTCAATCATTCACAGCAGAAAAAATAATGGAGTCATAGCAGTTTTTCTCTTATTTAACAGCCATTAATTAAAACTTAACATGATTTTTTCATCCTCCCCAGATCCATAAGATAAACTTTGTTGTGATTTTACAAACCAAATGTAAACAACAAGATGATTGGTGGACATGTTTGCTATTTAGTATATCCTGCAGGATGACTAGCACGCAGCCTCCAGGGAGCTCCAAACCAATAATGTCTCTATAACTCTTTTATTATTCATCTGTATTGAACAGCTTCCTTGATCTTTGATTTTTTCCTAATTCTTACCTCATCCTATTTAATGGGGTGATGTTGCTGCCAAGCATGTTCATCAATGGCTGAACACATAAGCACTGAGTCATCATAGTGTATTGCATACCTTGTAGCTGTGGGTAGAAGGTGGGAGGAAAAAGTAAAAGAATATGAATGCTTGCAATAGAGGTGATGAGAAGGTTATAGTATCTTTCAATTTAGTAAAAAGTACCTTAATATTTTACCCTACTTTAGTGCTGTTTTGATGTCACAATCTCCTCATACTCGTTGAAGGTTGAAGTCCTAATAACTATCACTTAACCCAGTTATGCATAAAAAAAATAATAAGAACTTTTACTCAATATTAGTGGAGTCTATATCGTTTTTAAGCTGGTTGCTTTTTTATGTGCAAGCAAGTCACTCTTTAGAATATATTAAACAGTCTCATCTTCAATCCTAAAGTACCATACCCACCAATTATCTTAACGTAGCTAATATCTGGTGCGGTGCAATAACTGCTTCGGGCGGATTTGTTATAGGCCCTTACAGGCCCCCGAAAGTAATCCGCGTGCGCTATGGCTAAGTGAATCCACGCGCAACATTATAGCCACACTCGTGAAAGACATATCTCAACTTTGATGAGTCCTCCCTTTGATAGTTAGCTATGACACAATAAGGAACAAGTGTTTTTATGGAAGCATTTCCTACTCTATTCCTTTTTCTTTGTTTGTTTGCTCATTTTTTTATTTGTTTTTTTTTTGTTGTTATTGTTGTTGTTTTGTTCATTGCAATACAAACCAACTTCTTGAATTCATATAAAAAAATACATAGCTAGCTACATTCATCAAATGCTAATTTCATGGTTCTCATTAATAAGTAAGAAAATTTATCGTGATTATATTATTTTACTTAAATGCATCTAGAGTTCGAATGAGTTGAGCCTAATATTAACAAATGATCCAATACATGCCATGCCAAAATAGATATTGCATTTTACCAGAGGAAATTTATTGCTGCAGAGGATAGGATGGCTTTTCCTGCAATATTTAAAAAAAATTACTCTATCCTGTACCTAAGTAGCTATGAAGAAAAATCTAGGAGAGGTATAACAACTCCCATTGTATAGATTTTTTAATGTACACTTTATACACTGGTATATACATGTATAACGTATTAGAATGGTACATTCTGTAGTATAAGAGACTATTGAGTGCTAAGTAGCTAAAACAAACATCACCTAGTGATGGCCTTCCACAGCTATTTTCATCAATTGTTCTTTAGTTTGCTATCAGTTATTGACTCCTGAGTTTGAGATTTTGCACTTTCATTTTATTGAAGCATCTTCAAGGTTTTATAGAGGAGAGCAATCGCAAGTGAAAATATTCCCTCCCTTACCCCCACCCTACTCTTCCCAAAAGAATTGCTAATTAAAAAAAAAAGAAAGAAAAGAAAACCACGAAGAAGAAGAATAACAATAAAAAAGCTTCATGTAGAGCATAATTAACCATTCCATTTGATATCCAGTAAAATTTAGTTTGAAACCTTCAATGTCAACTCTAATATGCCATGCCAATTTTGTCAAATGGTTTCAGTTATTTTTAAAGACATTTCCGCCATAGCTGTAGCTACCAACTGCAGATGAAATCTTGATAGCTATCACTTTGGAGTATAATGCCTAATTGGGGATATGGGAAGGGTGTTTGAGGGATTAATGGAACACTATTATTTGAGGTGTACCAGTTCACCCTATGGGATGTAGTACAGATAGTGTAGCTAGAACTACATTAAGCGTGTTTTGTCACTCCCCACTTTTTACAGTGTAATTATTTTGTATGTAAATGTTTTATATATAATGTTGTTCATTATTACTCTATTGCAGATCTACAAAGGCGGTATTTACCAACATATATTAATATAACAGATGTATCTTCATCCTCCATATATATCACATGGACTTTACTCAATACCAACATATATAACATCAGAGTTTCATCACAAATGGGTGTGTCTAACATATCAACTGGTGAATCTTCTGTGAGATACAATATATCCAACTCAGACTACTATAATTTCACTTTCATTGCATGTCAGACAGCTTCTATTACATTCACAATAGGTAATGTTAAATTCAATGCATAAATAATACAAGCATAAACCTGCAATGTAAAAACATTGGGTGTAACGACACACCCTTACTGGGGTGTTAATAGTATTAATAGAGTGTGTAATGAACCCGCTAGGGTATTCAATAATGCCTTACAATGTACCACCTACACCCTGCTGTATAGGCAAGAAAATTATAGACCACTTTCATCACATATTTCAGTTGAATTTATCATAGTACTAGCTACTTCAAATGTGTCCGAACTTGTATACACAATTACAATCGCAGTAAAGTACACGTTTTTTTGTTGTTGCAAATACTATGTCTGATCACGTTGAGTGACTTAACTGATTCACTGTAAAAGAAATGATACCTCTTAGCCAGTTCTTACGTTAAATCTTACATTATGGACTACACTTTTCCAAACCCAACAATAACAGTCTGTTTTTATCTGTGATGACCATTTACCCAACTCATATTTACTCTCTTTTCAAAATGACTTGCAAATAATATTACCTGAACCTATGATTTAAGGTTCTGCATAAGACATATTACTTATTTACAGTGGCTTGAACTCAATATTTTTTCTTATTAGACAATGAAAACATTCTCTGCAGTTAAAACACACATAACAATGACTATATCATGTTATTATGATCATAGACATCATCTGAAGGCTCTGAAACTTATTGAATAAAATGAGCCAACAGTACAGGTGTTGGTCAAATTTACCTCTCCCTTACTTATCAATTTTATTTACCAACTATTTCCTCATAATAACTATTGATAGAGAAACCCATTACCAAACAGGAATAACATTTTTTTTAATTGGCTTCTCATTCTGTGCCTTAGACACATTCAGATTAATTCAAATCTAAGTGAGGGTAGGTAGGCTGGAGATCTACATATCATCATACTTACTATATTAGCTTCTCTGTACTAGCTACCACAAGTGAATTATGATATTTTTAATTTGTGTAGTTAATACTTAGTTGATTTGTTAGATTTTGTATTTGCCTTTGGTACAGGAAACGGACACAAGGAATAGAAGGGAGGCATATATTATATATTCTGATTGGATGACTTGCTGACTGCAAAATTTAGAATAAAAAGTATTTAATGTTCCACTGTAAAGAGTTTAGCTATCTCCCATTATTGACCGTTATTAAAATATACTTGATAAAAATACAAAAATAATTATGAAACTAAGCACATTTCTTGTACTTATTGTTATTTATCATTGCTGTACGCACTGTTTAATTAGATCGCTGCATATTTAATGACCCTATATCAGATCAATACGAAGTTTATTCTGATGGACAAGTTCAAGTGACATGCTTTAATAATAAGAGCATATTATTTAATACCACATGCTCAGATGGGAAATGGAATCAAAATATGTGTATTGAAACTGACGGTAACTAAAAAGAACAATTATTTCTTTGAATTTATAATCAAATTTTGCTTATTAATTTACTAGATGGTAACATGACTTCAATAAGTGTAACTACAAATTGGATTTCTACTTCAATGGTTGATCCTAATTATTTCTTCAGTGAACAAACTGTGAAAAATAATATTACAACCACAATGGATGAGGTTCATAACTATTTCTTCATCATTTTATTATCTACTATTATTCCTGCAGGGGTGCTAATTTCACTAGTGATAATCGCTATAATAGTAGTCATAATATCATGTAAGAAATGTTTTCATTATTATATATGCTTTTATATTGCTATGCATTGCTATGATTATTATACTCATGTATAGATAACTTGAGAAAAAAGAAACAGTAAGTTTAACTCCAATTAGTAGTCCTTCATCTTACTTATTATACTTGCAGTACTGACAAAATGAATACAACTGCAAATGATGGGGTGAGATCAAATTAAAATGTTACTATAATCTCATTTTTTTTGGTATATAAAGGATGAGACATATGAACCTCTCAATAACCACCATTATCCACAAAATACTTACCTACCACAGCGTGGGATGGAAATCAATGTAAGTATTAGCTAATAATATAGGTTTCATCTTTACTAGAGGAGAAGATTGGTGGGCAAAATAGGTAGGAGGGATAGGAACATGAGGTAGCTATTTCTAATAATTGATTAAGTTTGGTAGTTTGAGAAGGAAAGTGGAAAAGATAATCTTTTGCTGTTCCCTCCACACCTGCATACCTACCCATCTCTTCCAAGTAAGTATTAAATAGTGGTGACTTGTTTGTATTTCATTTAAATGAAGAATCAGACTTATGCTCCACTCAGCAATCATCATTATCCTCAGAAATTCCATCAAGAGCAAGACCCCGCAATAAAAGTAAGTTTTACTCCTAAATACTAACAAAGAAAACAATGGTTTTTAGTCAACCATATATTGTGCATTATTAGAAATTAAGCAGCACTTGTAATTTTTCTGAGGCACTGATAAGTGTTGTATATATTATACTGAAATAATAATAATATATTTTCTGGTTGATGTTTTTATTCTGCTATTGCACTATAATTTAAGTGCATCCAAATGTTTGTATTATACCTAGAATATTTCTGGAAGTACATATTCTTTGTTACCTTGCGGAAACTCTAATCCTCCTGCAGGAGAGATTTATTCAACAATAGAAGACAATCAGTCTAAGCAGGTTAAGATTATTAATCTATTATGTTAAAAAGCTAATCATCACTTTTACACCTAATTATTGCACTTAATACATCACAATATTTTTATAACTTTTTCTTGTTGCCTATTTCCTTTCTTGGTGACATAATTTGTCAGGAAAATTACATATTATTCTCACTCAAATATTCCATTTTCTTTTACCAGATACGGGATATGGATTATGCTGAAATAAAAGCATACAATAATTGTAAGAGTGATAAGCCTTATTCAAAAGATTTAAAAGTAAAGTATGCAAATATTTTATTGGAAAGTTGTGAACAAGGTAAGTTAATAAAACATCCTGTATGTCTTCTTGACTGCAATTGTATTATTAGATAAAAATTTAGATCTTCACACACTGATGATGCAACTTCGCCCAATATCTGACCATTACCGACTGTTTGGGAGTGTGGCTGGAATATCTCCAGATAGTATAAATGATATTGTAGCAAAAACAAATTCATCGTATGATGGCTTGACTGAAATATGTGAATTATGGCTTAAAAAGTGTCATGCAGATGGAATTCAGCCTACTTGGCGAGCTGTAGCAGAAATTCTACACTTAATTGGATGCAAAAAACTATCAGAAATGATTTTACAAGTATATTTCACGGGTAAGTAGCATTGATAAAGTGCACCCAATCCAAGACTTTCGATGTGTGTTCAAACTATTGCAATTTTCAAAAATATTTTGTAAGAGAGTACTAACATGTAGCTAACGGAATTAGTAACATTATAAAGTGAGAAAAAATTTCATGTGTGTTATTTAACTATAATTGTAATAGTTGATTGATAGAAATACAAGTTCCGACCACATTCTACCATAAATAGCTATATTAATACGATTAGCTCAATCTAAGTTTACTAGCTTTCTTAGAAGTAAGACTTCAAACCGAATACCCGCATTACTACAGGAGCATAAGCATTAATGAAAATTTGCAAGCAACAGCTTGAAACCCTGAAGTCACACAACCAGGATATATAAGCTCTGGGAGCTGTTGTTCTTGGAATCCATCAATATTATGTATATTATATTTGATATATAGTGTAGAGTCAAATCCTCTAATATGTACATGCTATTTTTTTAAACAGGACAATTGCCACCTCCTACTCATTTATCAAAAGGTGAGACCACACAAACATTACCAGATGTTTGTCAGATATTTTCTCCAGCTTCCATCTCACCTGAAATTCGTGAGGAACATTTTCACAATGATGAAATCTGCAGTTCTACAGAATTATCCAGTAAGAATATATAATTATACATTATTTACTATTTCTATATATATATCTTTAGTATCTGAAGATTTGAAGCAGGATTCAAATTCCAGTGACTCCTTGAAGGAAAATGCAAAAAGAATTAGTCAAGACTAAAAATAATACAAGCAACAAACCCTGGAACGAAAATTGTACTAGCTAAATAAAGTTTATTTTTTGTCTCATGTAATTAATCAATAGTAGCTACACATTGGTTTTAATAAAACACAGAGTGTCAAATATATCAATGTGATAATGCAGTATTATTATAAATCTATCGCTGAGTTTAGTTAAAATCTTCATCAATTAATTACATTCTAGTATATTGTATATAAATATGCCATTGCTCTCAAACTAATAATTATCAACATCAATTCATCAGTTTCCTGACTTAAACATGTTTGTAAAACTTGGATAACTGCCTCAGGAAAAAATTTAATAAAAAAGTATTAATTATTTTCCTCAGAAAAAATGTCCTTTTATTCCATGTGAAGTGAAGACACCTAGGACTCTGTCCATAAGGCAGACATCCGATATCCTTATTGGACCTTTTATACAATGGAAATACCAACAATTTTATGTTTATGTAGCTATATCTTATACCAATATACAGTACTGGAGATACTGGTAGTCAAGGAAAACTGAATTTCTTATAACTAATAATGCTTATCACCTATCCCATTTCTTTATATGGTTATTTACTAATTACTCTCTAAAGACGGTAACAGTGAAGGTAACTAAAGGTGCAACACTCAGCGCTATTAAACACTACTACCTTATTACACAATATAATCTCCTTCCTAAACAATAAGCAATTCTATTAGATTTTTAATGAGGCATCAATATAGCTCGACCAATGAAAATGGTACCTGCTAACGATGTCTTAAGAGAATAAGCTCCTGTAAGCATATTTTCAAAGCGAAACTTCACTTCTTACAACTCCGTTAAATTCTAGTCTGGCGTAGACGACCCTTTACCTTCCAATTATATGTGGGCGTGGAGGAAGGAAAGGGCAGCACTTTGCTTGTTAAAATAAACGTTATCTACGGAAGCCAATGGTTTTAATTGAATCCCAAAAAAGAGAGGTGACTCTTGTCAACATTGACAGCGGGCAATGTCAACATTATTTCCAGATCCCTTTAAGTGAAAAAGTTTCAATGTCAACATTGACTGCAAAAAAGAAAAGTATATTGTCAAGAAGTGTTTCTATGCCTATACAACTTTGTGCAGAAAGAAGAGGTCATGTAACCACTTCAAACACATACACAATATAGTAATGTGCAGACATGCTAAAGAATATGGGAAGATTTGTAGCAATCAATCTGAATACTGCCTAGCCCAATATCTTATAGGCAAAGCTTCATCATCATCATCATCATCATTATTATTTATTATAATTATTACATTGTTATTATCTTACCACGATGGTAGTAATTGTTACACTTTTAACCACGATGGGTATGAAAGTAATTGACAGAATAAGACAGAATAAGACAAAAATCTTGGAGGAAAGTACATAGGTGAAATTGATGATGTTCAATGCAAATTTTCAGGTTGAGTAGGAGCTGCAGATGGATCCAGGGATTTCCTGGCTCACTTGTAAATTGCACAATAATTCTGCTCACACCAGTCTGTAGTAACTTTGCACGTGTCTCTTTCAGCACAGCGAGATCTCACGAACTTTAGTAAACTCAGTCAGTTCACTTTAAATTTGCGCGCATAAGTGCACTCTATGGAATTATGCGATCTGATTGGGCGCCACTTTTCGAGTTTTCTCAACAATTAGCCCGAAATACAGCACTATAAAAGGTCCTAAATCTTCATCCTGAGTAAGTTCACACCTAAATCAACATTTAACGGTCAGTAATCTCCAAAATCAAAGAGTGACAGGCAGAGACAGACAGGATGACTACTATAACCATATCGCGCATGCGCACTGAGGGTTAATAAGATATATCATTTATTTGCAGTTTACTAATTCATTTATTGCATGACAGTTGTCTGAAAGAATATTTTAAACTGACTCAATTATGGAATCGTTGGTGAAAAGAAGTTTGGAATTAAGG
>WLWD01002519.1_pt1 | contig 77551 bp, 43 predicted proteins | sample 6712731 | NCBI WGS metagenome assembly WLWD01 (sample SAMN12718690, study PRJNA576275) | sponge metagenome | isolation source: marine sponge | host: Mycale hentscheli | place: New Zealand: South Island, Marlborough, Capsize Point | collected 2014-11-01 | reverse complement strand
AAGGGTCTGGCTTGCGAAACTAGACTCTTAGTTGGAATTTCACTGGTGGGTTGTTTTGTTGGTATGAACGTCTTTTTATGTCACTAAACGAATCTAAAATAATTAAAGGTTAGGGGCAGGGCCTAGCGAGCTCCTCGTAGCTGAGTTTCTAAGAGCGAGAAATCTAGCTTGTCTAGCATCTCCAGTGTGTCTCAAATACTTTTTTAGACTGTAAACATCTGCTTTCAGCAATATGTTTTTGATAGCGTTTCTCTTGAATCATTTTCTAGACCTCTAGTTAAGAGCTGAGACATTATTTTCAGGTAAAATTATAATTGTGATAGTAAAAAAAACACACCACACATGTTCAGGATTGAGTGCACCTGAACAGCCGCTTGTCATTTGTCAGTAAACATTTTAGTCATTAGCTATAAACATAAACATTGCTTATGCATAAAACATTAAACATTATTTCACGCACTTGCGCAATCTTTCTATATCACCCAACTACTTCCGGTAATTTATCAGTCTACCTCAATGAATGAATTTGATGAAAGTGAATTGTGATTGAGAGTGAGGGCTAGCTAGTGATAGTTAGTCTGGGGTGGACTCTGGTCCTTCGAGAGAGTGACCATCTATTGGGCTGCCTTACAAACAGCTCCGCTGCACACAATAGCTATAATCAACGTATTATTGATACATCTAAATTATGAATAAAACTCGAAATGGTTTCAGTGATTTTCTTTAGCATTTGCCACATCACTATAATATGTGCAGTGTATTAAAACTAGGCTGGTTTGCTTATAGTTTGTGCACTACTAGACCACTAGTTCTACACACAGCAACTTCATGATTATAATGTATGTTGTTTTATTTACCATGTTAATTTAGACTTTCTTGTTATTCCAATTTATCCTCCTGGAAATGAGAGCTCCTGTTAACAGGGCAGCACCTGAGGTCATGACTGAAGATGTTGTGACTATATCACTCATACATTGTATATTATTACTTGAAATTCAAGGGAACATCTAGAGCCCTGGAAAGAAATTGTTAACTGACTGGACAATTCGTGAGGTAAGATAGTCTAGTAGAACTATAGTCTAATGATACTTCTTTAATTTCAGGATTTGAAAGATTTATCTTGGAAGAAATAGCAAAAAATCTTTATAAAGAACAAAATGTTTCAAATGAAGTCATCAAACAAAAGGATCTAATTATCAACAGACTAATGACGGATAGGAATGCACTGCAGAAATGGTTGACAGATTGTTGTGAGGGAAAAAAATAATGGATCTGCAAAGACTTTGTACTAACCACAGCAGCAAGGCATTCAACTCATATGGTCCACTGGTTCATTACTTTCTTATTTTATCAACGCTTTACCAACTTATATAGTCAGTGGTGTGGGTGAAAAAAAGGGTCGCACATAAAATACAATATGCAAAAATAAATATGAAAATTTACACAATAAATAAACACCATGGAATCTCGATTGTGTAACTCCTGTTTTTAATGTTTCAGGTAAGAATTCTGTGATGATAATTGGTGAGGTCACAGTTCTTCCAGAAATCAAGAAGCAAGACCCAAGATTATTCCTCTCCATTTGTGAGATGAGCAAAGCTTCCTAATAGGACAAGTTAAACTAGAAAGACATTAAAATCTAATGAAATATCTAGGTAAATCAATTTCTGTTCACATTTTCAATTTAGCTAAACAGAATAAAAAAAAGAGAAAGATAAACAACTTAAAATGAAAATAATATGAAGTGATTAAAGATATATAATTTTTTTTAGTTATAATACAATAATAGTATATTGAATAATTAATTTCAGTGAACATAATTGTGTAAGATGAATATAAATACATACACAAGATATGAAATATTATTAGATTAGTTGAAAGTTTGGTTGAATAGGAGGCAGGTGAAGAATAATCCGTTTGAGACTGGGTGAATACCAAATCCATGATAAAATTGATAGATTATTGTACTTAAAAGACCATGGCTAAGGGATTTAGTATGCGTGCCACAACCTTTGATGATGTCCTATTGAAGACAGTTTATAATAATAGATCAAGTGCTCATAGACAGTAGTGTAATCAACACTTTATGAGTGTAGATTCCCTGACTTATCCCCTGAGTGCAAGTAGAAATTATGAGAGTAGTTCTGGGTGTGATTGGCATGGGAGTGGTAGGCATTGCAAGCATTCCTCCAACTTGAACAAGTGTGGGGTATTGTGAGTGGTGACAAGCCTCAGATTTGCGATTGGGTTAGGCTAGTACTTGATGACGTTACTGTGAGTCATGGGTTCTTGACGCACCATTTGTGGTCAATATTAGAGCCTAGATCATGGTGGTTCTAGCCAATGTATCTAAAAGGAATCGAGATACATAACACGGTACAGGAAACATTAAGCTATAACTTAACCCTTTCACCGGCATAACGGTGTTGTTAGTTTGTTGTTCGACGACAAGTTTTGATTATCTGAAGCGGAAAGCGATGAAAGGGACTTGCAAGAGAGCAGTACAGATGTTTTTGCTTTCACTGGATCTCCAACAGTTACTTTTAGGGAAGTGGAAGCTTTACAAAATGCTGTGCATTCTTCTGATGATAGCACTTGCAATGGGTCTGAATCTTCAGATGCTGAAGGTGAGTCATAAACACTGGGTATGTCTTAGATAGCTGTGCTTAGCAATGCAAGGATAGTTAGTTCTAGGTTTAGCTAATAGAGCATAGTAATCTCGTATTCAATGCTCCTTTTGCAATGTCCATTTACGAGTTGCACCTGAATGTAACTGTTTTTTTTAATACACTCTTACAGATTTTTCATTGTAAGCAACATTTTTGTAAAACTTTAGATTTTTCATTATAAATATATAATTCAATCCTCTAGATGTAAATCTAATTGTATAATCAACATATTATCACTTTTATATTAAAATAATTCAGTAAATATTATGAAACATTAATTAAAAATTTGTGGTTTGTTGCTATGCAACATACATACGGTTTTTCAAAATCCCTGACTAGTGTGCTACATGAATATATATGGTTGCTAGGTACTTTTTTCAATGTTTAATTTGTTATATTGTATAATATGAATTACATTATTCAGCGAGTGAGCGAAGCGAGCGAAGCTGACTATCAGTCGTGTTCAATTGAGATTTCAGATAGATATATATATATATGTATGTATACATACGTCAAAATATTTCGCCCGCGCTTCTAATTACATAAGTTAGGTAAAGCGTTCACAGTTCCCGAGCGCGGAGAATCCTGCTGCACTGCCTTACGCAACTCTGTTTCAACCAAAACGTTTATAGCTACTCTCTTCTTGAAACAATTGTGAAGTCTTTGTCAAGCTGCGCTTCTTTGCCACTGCTTTCTAAGTTTATTCAGGTAATTCTGTTATTGTTAACTCTTCATGCCTAATCAGTTAGATGTAATTTCTGTCCTATTTTTTGTAAAAAGAGTCTGCTTGCTCGCCATGCATTTGCGCTATTCGAGCGCACTACTAGTATTAATTTTAATACAGTAATTGTTGCAAGCTAGTTATGTTGCTATTACTGTAAAAAATATAGTGTACCACACACACCAAATGTGGTGTTCTGGACTTATCGCATCTAGCATGTTATTGGGTGTGAAACAGCACTTAAATTTGGGTGTGCTTTGAACACCAAATAAAGTGGGTATACACAACACTAAAAGTGTAAAATTACACTACCACAGGTGTATAAGAACACCAAGATTTATGTAGGTGTGGTGTAAACCTCGCCCAATATTCAATTATTCCCAAGAATGTATTTCAAGTAAATCCTGAAATCCAAGAAAATTTACTCAGAGCCGAGATAAAATTAGAAACAGAAATTGGAAGTTTAGAGTTTTTTCCTAATAAAATATTCTCTAAAAAAAAGCAAACACTGTTCAATCTTTTGGTATAGCAAAATATCAAAAACAAAAAAGCTGGTATGATACACAGTACACCTTGATACCCACTTCAAAAATGACCTCCTGATTGATCACTAAGAAACATTGCCCTGACCTTTCCATATACTTTATATTACAAGGAGCAAACGCTTGCTTTGATTCTTCTAAGATATAACATTATCAAGATCACTCGACTCCTATAAAACACTAATATACTATCATACCCATAAAATGGGCACAAATTATGAAGGAGTAGTTCTTTGGTAACTACCACCACCGCCATAAAAATTAAACACCATTATAAAACTGCGAAAATATTGGTGGTATGCCTAATAAGGATTAAAAGTATTAAGTAAAATAGCAGCACATAAAAAAAAAGTGTTCAAGTGAAACATTAAAATTTAAAGTGAAATACATTGTAGAATGTTTGACACCACAAAATAATAGTAATTATTGACTTAATCACTACAACTCACACTACTGAACACTCACCATAACTGACTAAGTAGTATATATGGCACAACATAATATATACTACACTCTCAAAGAAATAAATATGAGAACACAAAAAACAATTAAAAAAAACCTTCAAAAAGAGATGAGTGAAAAAAAATAATGGAGAATAACAATAGGGGAAAAAATGAAGAAAAATAAGAAAGTAATAAATGATGGCATCTGAATGCAAATTTTTTTGTTGTAAAAGTACGGAAGAGGGGAGAAAAAACAAACAAACAAAAAGTCAGAAGATAGTTTAGCAAACCTGGATAAAAGACGCTCAATGACAAAATGACAAGGCAAGAAAAGGAGGAAAAGTCGTTGGAAAAAAATCCAATCATTGATGATTAGGACCATGGCTATCTGACTGTCTCTTATTTAAATACTAACACCCAAATTAAAAAAAGTTGCAAGAAAATTACATTTTAATGTAGCGCAATTGATTTCATTATCCAGAATCGTTTTACTGATCCGACTAGTACAAGCTATATGACAATAGGGATTCAGATAAGTGTTGTAAGCAACATCCTGTAAGAATAACTAGTTATGTGATATCATGATGAGGATTAAAGTTCAGTTTTTTTTCCCTATTAATAATGCTAAAATTAAAATAAATTTCTTACCAGACAAAAACAGAGGAGTTCTTCATCAGGTTTGCAGCGAGCATCACAGAGCATATACGGAAGTACACACAGAGACAACACCAACTTGTTGGCATCTGCAATAAAGAATAAAAAATATTTAAACAGGAAATTGACATTAAATTAATAAAGAATTTGTTAGTTTCTTGTCAAAGTTAAGAAATCAGAAATCCAGTAGAGATTTGCATGTGACAACCACAGGGAGTAACCTAAGAAATTAAAATAGCTATTCAAGGAAAACCACAAGGAATGACCACAGAAGAGTTTGCATATAGAGTAGCAAATTGCAGCCAATCTTGTATTGAAGCAGTATCTGCTCACAGAAGGTACTTCATATTTAGGCAATGCAACACTTGACTATAAACGAGAAGTTGCCACCATGTCATGGTCATATTACGAGTGACATCACCGCTACATAATACTATAGCATGTATGTTGGAGCATCCAATATAAAGCGTTCAATATGGGAGAATAATCAAGAACACATAGGATATGGGAAAATACTACGCTAGGAAAATTTTTTATTAAAAAACAATATAGTTATTCCTCTGGGGCAACCAACAGTCGCTGGGCACAGTTCAATACACAATAATACATCACATCTACTATATAAATAATGGCAATAAACAAACTTACAAGGTCTTGCATATTGAAGACAGGATATTTCACTAAAATATCTTTGACATGACAAGAACTGATTCTAATATCCCGTCTTTGCATAGCAAATGAAACAGTAGCCAATTCTTTAATAACTGCCATGTTGCGCTTCCCCTTCTTGCTAAACTCCAATTTGATGGCCTTATTGTGTTGCTCAAAATATTACACGATATTGTTGGTCGTTAACCAGAATCTAAATACTATTGTTTAAAACTTCCCATTCAAAATTTAATATTACTATGTTATGTTTTCTTTCATGATTTCTTTTTTGTAACTGATTCATACGCTTGCATAATCAATATATGTAATTTCTGGGTAGGACTATTCTACTATCTACTTGGTAACTTAAGGTCAGTATTGCGATCTTCTTTAAAAGTGATACAACTTGTAACATTGGTCAGGCATTCATTCATCAATGATTAAGGGATAGGTAAAAATCTTGGAGCCATTCATGGATGATATCAAATGGCTTGAAAGTGTAAATAATCATTATAAGATTACCATGCGACAATCTCGTTTTTCTCAATTTTTTCATTGTTTGTTTGTAACTTCAAGGACGAAGGAATTGAGTTTAACATACAGGGCCAGATCTTCAGATTTAGGACAATCAGTATTATGTGTGCTGTTAATTTAGCAAATTGGAGTCTTGGAGGACATAAATCTCTCTCTAGTGCTCTGAGAAAGTGCCAATATTGTATGGCTGTTGGTGATGACATGAATTCCAAGTAGAATTATTAAGTTACCTTAAATTATTTCATCAATAGCTTGTTATTTGATTTAGTTCGTGTCTGAGGACTTTGAGAGTCATCCAAGAGAAGTCCACTCTAGTCATTTTACTTAATAAAGGGTTCTTTACACTATCATATTGGACCTCTATTTTGAATACTTCAAAATATTTCCATGTAACCCCCCAGAGAATAGCTCCCGACATAATGCATGATATTTTGGAGGGAAGCTTACAATACAAATTGAAAGAATTACTGAAGTACTTTATATTGGAGCAAAATTCCATCACCCAGAACTTGTTAAATAGAAAAATCACTTACCATTTTCGGTATGGACCCTATTGAATCTCAGAACAAACCTGTGACCATCTCATATAGGTGTTTAACTTCATCCGGCCACAGTTTGAAACAAAGTGGTGAGCGATACTTATGTGTGTTTGAAATGCACATGTGGAAAAATGGCATGCAGTAAAGATATCTTTAAAAAAATTCCTATACGAACATCATACACTTGACTGAACATACAAGTGCACACACATACACCCACAGACATGCACACACATACACATGTGCACATACTCACACATGCCACACACACATGCACACACACACATGCACACACATACGTATATTTCTTATTATGAATGTATCATACAGATATGTGACTCTGAGGGAAAATGTGGTGCGTGTAAACAGAAAAGACCTATTCAAATGATTAAAAGTGTATTAATTAAACCGACATATTGAAACTGATTATGCCCAGGAAATAAAATATATTTTTTGATTTCTCTTTGTTGTTCAGATATGGTGCACCCAATACATATTGGTGTATGCGTCTTGAAGCAAAGCATAGTTATTTTAAATCACTTGATTCAAAAAATAAAATGTTTAAAAATATTACTACAACATTGGCTCAGTACCATCAGAACTAAATGTGTTATTATTCATGGATGGAGATATTTTGAAGAAAGACTGAGAATTTGGGACAATTAAGTAAGATACATCATGTTGTCTTTGTACAAGTGTTGTGTATTCTAACTACACATAGGTCTAGCAACAAGATAGTACACCAAGTCAATAACAGATTGGAATTTAATTGCATATAGGCTTGTACTGGTACATGAGGGAGAATGAAAAAGTGGGAATTCCTTTCAAGCAAGTTTAATAGTACTGTAAAAAAATTAGTAAACTTAAGTGGGCATTCTGAAGAAAATAGCTGCAGTGCCTGACGCCATTTGATATTCCTCTGTCAATTGCTTAGAAACCATTGGTTATAGTATGTGTGTATCTTTTGTACATGTGTTGTGTCTGGTACGTGTATGTGATACGTGCTGTGTCCATGGTACACTTGTATTTTTGTTGTTTGTGTGTATGTCTTGGTCGTGTGTGTTTTGTCTTGAGAGTGTAATGTGTGTTGTTACACAGTCCAATTATCACAAATATAATTATATTCATGATGCTCTCCAGAGAGGCATATGGTTTTGCTTCAATGAGCACTAAATGAGCTACAATAATATTGCAAATTATAAAAAATTCATTTAAAGGTCAAATTCTTTTAAAGGTCAAATCCTCTAAACATTTTGTTTGTTTTTCAGACAATGTACAGGAAAGGAGGTGTATTTCATGGGGATGTGGTATTATCAGATGTATGGGATGACATTTAAACAGACATCATGATGTAAGTTATTGTACATGAGTGGGTCTAGAATAAGGACCTTATGGCACAACCAAAAAAATTGAGTTTTTTGTGCTATTAGTAAGCTCCACTGGCAGCTGAACTGGGCTGTATTCAGCAAAGCAGTGACTAACAAAAATTTGTGTGAGTTCTTTTTAGCTTTTGTAGCATCTCACAGCCTGTCTTGTTGGAATCCTTGACTACTCTACTGGATGTAGTGGTAAACTTTCACCCAGAGGTAAGCTGTAAAATGCATGCAATCGTTTCAAAGCTATGCAGGTTTTGTTGCTGCTAGTATTAAACCCCACCCATTTCCTGTTCATTGTATTTTGTGAACAAGAGAGAATATAAAGTACCTTGTCTTTTCATGGCATGTTTGGGTTCTTTTAAGTTGTTTTGACATTTGAAATTTGGCATACACGTAGAGTAAGGGTCACTAAGACTAATTCTAATAAAAAAGTAAATAAATTAATTAATTTTAAAAAAAATTAAGAAAGAAAGATCTTTTTCGTTGACTTAATTCTGAAGCCCATAACTCAATTTCAATTTTTGCGCCGTAGAGTTCCTTTTCCGAGACCCAACTCACATTATAAGGTTATATTCAAAAGTGTTTTAGTAGTGTGTAACATAAAGTCATTTTTTTTGGTTAGGCATGATTTCATTGTGTGAATAGAATTTCTGAAGGTAGCAGATGCTAACACTAGATGAAAACTGCTTTTTTTTTCTTTTTTTTTCAAGGTCCTTAAATTTACATTTCACTCATTTATCATTTATTTATTCTTTCTCTTCTGCCCTGATGTTTATGGTTCGCTCTGCTGGTGGTGATTAAAAATGTACTTTTTTTTCTCCAAATTGTGAACACTTCAGATTAGGTAATTTTTGTAGTGAATAAGCTACCCAAGCAAATCTTAATCTGTGATTAATTTCGTGATTTCTTTCATTGATAAATACATACAACAAAAATAAAACGTGATATATTTATACAGTTGTATGTAAATGTTTTGTAGAGTCAGTTTGGTGACGCTTGAAACAATGACATGGATTGCATAATTATTTATTTTATAATTATACAGAACTGAATGTTTCTTTCATAATTATCATGCTTTTGAAGTCACGAAAACTTAAATTTAATTCTCATTCTCTCTTAAAATTTAGTTGATTATCACCCACTATCACCTTTATCAAGTTCAAAGCATATTTGTTCCATTTATATTTCATCTCATTGAAGACCTCTAATTTGTAATAATGCCAGTTTGTTTATATTCCAGCACTAGTGATTATATGACTACAAACAAAATGTGGTTCAATACAACTGCATTATATATTCAATGCACACTTTGCACACTAAATATATGGTGTGCTCATTCAGTTCACACCAAGTATAGTGTGCTAATAACAATTCATCTATTGAGTGTGAAATGATATCAATGGTGTGCTCCTGTTGTTGTGCTATTCATTCCTCATTTTTTACAGTGTAAATTATACCACACCACACGTCGAGCCCATACCCCAATCCTTAAGTTTGCTGTCAATGCAAACACAACTTACTCTTTATCAGTTCACCTGACACCTGTCCCACTATCCTTATACAAGTTTGATCAGTATTTGAACTAGCTGGGGTAACCGGTTAGAAATGGTGCAGGTTTTTTAAGGGATGCCCTCTAATACCTAGTCTGGACCCTTTACCTAACTGCTACACAGAGAAAGGGTCTGGGGACAATCATGCACCTTGGCTGTTCTAGAGGAATATGGTAGTGGTTGTCTAATTACTGTTACTGCGCCCACGGTTTGCTGAACAAGCTGACCTGAGTACAACTACAGAGTATTTTGCACAAGTGCAGCAACCACCAACACTTTGATAGTTCAGGAACACTGGCTCCGTTATGTACACTTGTGGTAAGATGCCCATTCGTTTCACCGAGGGCTGCCTAGGAGACGACAAAAAAATGTTAACTAACCACAGCCCAAAATCTTGGCTGTAGCAGCCAAGGTGCATGATTGTTCCCAGACCCTTTCTCCGCGTATACGGTTAGATAAAGGCTATCTATTACCCGGGTTCCACCTTCAAGGTGTTGTAGTTAGTGAGGTATATTGTAGAAAAAATATCTTCTGTGGTACTGACAGCAATCGACTTTATAATTATATTTGAGTACAGTTTTCCTTTTAGCTTAAAATTCCCAGATGAAGCCACACCTTCATTTCACCAGTTGCTGTAGGTCCAATATTATTAGGCTAATGTGTATCACTGTTAATATAGGTATAAGGTAACATATTTTTGCACTCTTAAAATATCACTCCCTGTCATTTCAAATTAGGTAATGCATCTCTACTGTCCTTCTCTATATAATATTATTCTCAAGAAATAAGTATAATTTTATCCTCTGTTAATATGAAACAATCTACATTGTTGATATTTATGCACTCAATTTTCACTCTCTGTATTTTAATTAAATTACAGGAGTTGGTTGACCCCCTCCAATTTAATTTAAGTTCCTACATGATGGTTTCACACTCATTTTCAAATTATTAATTACTTCACTTTTGTAAGTAATGTAGTGATTATATTAGCTAGACAACAGCCTTATCTTCTTAGTGGGGTTATAAAAAGATAAGGCTGTTGTTTAGCTTGTTAAACTTGATGACTCCAGCTACAAGGATGTAAGAATGGTTAATGTTTAGTTGAGTTGTACGAGTGGCATGATATATCATTGGCTTAGGAACTGTCTTAATTGAACCAACTACTCCTGCATGGCTGCAAGAAATACAACAAGGAATACATATTTGTTAAGTGGGGGTTGAGTACAAGTACAGACAGCATATTATAAGAAATGAGCATGCACTAGAAATGAATTTTTAGGCTTCAACAGTAATTTTATGGTTTCTTTACTCAGGAGTATACAGGTACAATCCCTCTCCTATGAATAACTTTAATGGTCACTGGTGTGGGCTCATTAAAGGAAAGAAGCATCAGCCAAGATATATTCATTAGCATTCTTCTTAATAGCTCTGCTGTATTGTGACAAATTTCCCCAAATTCTTGCCTCCATTAGAACAGGATGTACCTATATTATATAGCTATACACAGGCTTAGAATAGAGCTCATGGGCTTAGCAGAATTTCTCTAAGGGGGTTTAACAACAATGATGTGATGCCTTTGATCTAAAAGATAACTTCACATTTATATTAATTGCTATTATTCACCACTAACACTCATATAGCTAGGCTATTATAGAAAACTGAGTGCATGTGTGTGCTGGGTAATAAGCAACTGTTTAAAAATAATATACGGCACTATTGGGTATGGTAAGTATGAAATAAAGCGGTGTGGTAACTGTACTGAAGCTAGTTTCTAATATTTGGTTATTGGCATATGACCAAAGAGCCCTCACGTATGGCGTATACTGGATTCTACAACTCCGCTTTGCACGGGTGAAAACTTCACGTCACGCCTACCGCGCGTGAGCAGTCACAAAATGGCTAACTTGCACGTGACTATCTGGGGGCGGAAGGCTTCCTCTGAGGAGGCTCACAAATGTGGCTTAGCTCACTTCCATTCCGTCATTGTCCGTATCGCCTCGAAGTCTGGTGTAGTAACTGCTAGCGATGGTGAAGCCTATAAAAATTATTCTTGATGATCCGTACTATTACCCTGGCTCAGTTGTGAAAGGCAGCGTGTTGGTTAGCGCTGACAAACCAAAACAATACGTGAAAATAAGTATTGAAATTTTGGGATTTGCACGAGCGAAATGGACAGAATCTACTGGCTACAAGCAATATACTGCTTTCCAAAATACTCTGAAATATATAGAACAAAAATGCGTATTGTGGTCTAGGGAGAAATCTACTACTGGAAATCTTCCAGCAGGAGAACACAATTTCCCTTTCAGTGTTCAACTTCCCTATCAAGCTCCACCTTCATTCAAGAGTTTTACTGGTAAAATAGTTTACCAAATGCTGGCAAAAATTACTCAACGCTCAATTAACAGCCATGCTATAGCCACTCTTGATGTCAGATCACATATTCCCAGGCTCTGTATGCGACCCAAAGATGAAGAACTCGACAGCAGGCTCACGTTTTGTTGCTGCTACAATTTCGGGCAAGTTATCGTCAACTGCAGTATTCCACGCTCAGGGTATGTCACACAAGAAGCTATACCAATCTCAATGGAAATTGATAATCAGTCCAACAAAAACATTTATATTCATGCTTCAATATCGAAAATAGTAGAGTACAAGTCTGGGAGGGACCAAACCAAGACATGTCGTAGTTGTAATCTGTCAGTATCTAAGTCACAAAGTATACCACCAGGCACTACATCTTTGCTTGAAAAATTACTCAATATTCCGCGCAAATTGCCTGTCAGCATAACCAATTGCCCTGTCATGTCAGTAAATTACTTTTTAGTAATCCAGGCTAGAAGTGTCTTGGGTTCTAGCGAGAAGTTGAATATACCAATCGTCATTGCTCATGCATCACCACCAGCCTTCGATGACTACATTGTTGATCAAGTTCTGGGTATGCTTCGTAGTCGGTTTCAGTAAAACTTTTTTAGAGTCACTTTTATAACTCATTACAGTATGAACTGATAAAGCTAACTTCAACTTGTTATTGTTTAATGGCAATTCATTTTGTTTATTTTTGTTAGTATTGTTGAAATTATTTCATTAGAAGGACTTTGATTCTATGCCAATGAGACAGTATATGCAGTCTTATTACAATGTGAAAATTGTAGCATGCAAAAACCACACCAAACGTCGTGGTGTGCAGAATGCCCACCATTAATGCATAGCATGTTCTTTTCACCTAGTATGAATGCACACTTAGTATCAATTTACACTGACTAACATGCACCCTTTACCAAACATTATTTACATACCGTATGTATTGTACACTTGTGTGCAAGTTATACTATAACTTTAATATACTACTACAAGTATTAGAAAAACTACGTAATACATCCAGCTTATATGTAACTAATTGGTTTGTTATGTGCTATACAGTAAAGCTAGTTTAGAATGGGATAGCGTATATTGAGCTTATTTCTGAACAAAGAAATAAGCAGGCTTCTTATAACAGTGCTTCTATATAATGGATTGTTTTGTGCTAAATTTAATGGCAATTTAATGTCATTATTTATTACTAATGTTATTCTATGAATACATTATTTCTGAGAAAGTGCCAATATTGTATGGCTGTTGGTGAAGACATGAATTTCCAAGGTAGAATCATTGAGCTACCTTAAATTATTTCATCAATAGCTTGTTGTTTGATTTAGTTCGTGTCTGAGGACTTTGAGAGTCGAACAAGAGAAGTCCACACTCTAGTCATTTTACTTTACTAAAAAGTTCTTTACACGATCATATTGCTACCACATATGGTGTTGACCGTGATTCTATTTTGAATACTTCAAAATATTTCCATTTAATCCAGGGATTAGCTGCCGACATAATGCATGATATTTTGGAGGAAGCTTACAATACGAATTGAAGGAATTACTGAAGTACTTTATATAGGAGCAAAATTCCATAACTCAGAACTTGTTAAATAGAAAAATCACTTATTTTCGGTATGGACCTATTGAATCTCAGAACAAACCTGTGACAATCTCATAAATAGTTCTTTAACTTCATCCGACCACAGTTTGAAACAAAGTGATGAGTGTTACCTATGTGTGTTTGAAATGCACATGTGGAAAAATGGCATGCAGTAAAGATATCTTAAAAAATTTCCTATACGGACATCACACACTTGACTGAACACCCAAGTGCACACACACACACACACACACACACACATGCACACACATACACATGTGCACATGCACACATGCCACACACACGTGCACATAAACTATAATATATACACAGGTATGGACATTATACATCAACACATAATGATGTATTGTTGTTGTTGTTTTTTGTAATTGTATGCTTTTTGTAGTTAGCCAACTCTGGCGTCTTGCAAAAATGCTTCCTTTAATGTTTGGGCAGTTCATCGTTGAAGATGAGGAACATTGGGAAATTTTTTTACTATTACTCAGTTTTACTGATTTTATATTTGGAGCTAAGGTTTCTCAAGATTTATTATTCATCTGCTTCAATTACCCCAAAGCTTCACTATTATGATTCATTCTCCAGAATGGCTGTGAAGGTATATTTCTTATTATGAATGCATCATGCAGATATGTGACTCTGTGGGAAAATGTGGTGCGTGTAAACAGAAAAGACCTATTCAAATGATTAAAAGTGTATTAATTAAACCGACATAATATTGAAACTGATTATGCCCAGGAAATAAATATATTGTTTTGATTTCTCTTTGTTGTTCAGATATGGTGCACCCAATACATATTGGTGTATGCGTTTTGAAGCAAAGCATAGTTATTTTAAATCTCTTGATTCAAAAAATAAAATGTTTAAAAATATTACTACAACATTGGCTCAGTATCATCAGAACTTAATGTGTTATTATTCATGGATGGAGATATTTTGAAGAAAGACTGAGAATTTGGGACAATTAAGTAAGATATAATATCATGTTGTCTTTGTACAAGTGTTGTGTATTCTAACTACACATTACAACCAGTTAATGGTTGGCTTGAATGTTATCAGGTAAATAAAAAAAATGTGGTCATTTACATTAGTTTGCACAATTACACTTATGTCAGTGTTACTGGACCGCTGCAGTGTTTACTCTTAGAATTAACACTGGCCTCAGTGTTACTATAACACTGCAAGATTTTACACTCTTGATTTACACTTCAAAAGTGTTATTATAACGCTTCTTTTTTAACAGTGTAGGTCTAGCAACAAGAATAGTACACCAAGTCAATAACAGATTGGAATTTAATTGCATAGGCTTGTACTGGTCCATGAGGGAGAATGAAAAAGTGGGAAAGCATATGCTCCTTTCAAGCAAGTTTAATAGTACTGTAAAAAATTAGTAAACCTAAGTGGGCATTCTGAAGAAAATAGCTACAGTATTTGATATTCCTCTGTCAATTGCCTAGAAACCATTGGTTATAGTATGTGTGTGTATCTTTTGTACATGTGTTGTGTCTATGGTACGTGTATGTGATATGTGTGTGTCCATGGTACATTTGTATTTTTGTTGTTTGTGTGTATGTCTTTGTCGTGTGCATTTTGTTGCTTGAGAGTGTAAAATGTGTGTTGTTACACAGTCCAATTATCACAAGTATAATTATATTCATGATGCTCTCCAAAGAGTAAGTAGCATGGTTTTGCTTCAATGAGCAGTAAACGAGCTACAATATTGCAAATCAATAAAAATTCATTTAAAGGTCAAATCCTCTAGAAACATTAGTTTGTCTTGCAGACAATGTCTAAGAAAGAAGGTGTATTTCATGGGGGTGTGGTATTATCAGATGTATGGGATGACATTTAAACTGACATCAACATATAATATGAGTGGGTCTAGAATTAGGGACCTTATATGGCACAACCCAAAAAATTGAGTTTTTTATGCTATTAGTAAGCTCCACTGGCGGCTGAACTGGGCTGTATTCAGCAAAGCAGTGACTAACAAAAATTTGTGTGAGTTCTTTTTAGCTTTTGTAGCATCTCACAGCCTGTCTTGTTGGAATCCTTGACTACTCTACTAAATGTAGTGGTAAGCTTTCACCCATAGGTAAGCTGTAAAATGCATGCAATAGTTTCAAAGCTATGCAGGTTTTGTTGCTGCTAGTATTAAACCCCACCCATTCCCTGTTCATTGTATTTTGAGAACAAGAGAGAATATAAAGTACCTTGTCTTTTCATGGCATGTTTGGGTTCTTTTGAGTTGTTTTGACATGTGAAATTTGGCATACACATAGAGTAAGGGTCACTAAGACTAATTCTGAAGAAAAAAATTGTGAAAAAGAAAGAATTTTTTCCTTGACTTACTTCTGAAGCCCATTTATCTCAATTTCAATTTTTGCGCAGTAAAGTCCCTTTCCTGAGACCCCACTCACATTATAAGGTTATGTATTCAAAAGTGTTTTAGAAGTATGTAACATAAAGTCATTTTTTATGGTTAGGCATGATTTCATTGTGTGAATAGAATTTTTGAAGGTAGCCGTCTTGCTAACACTAGATGAAAACTGCATTTTTGTTGTTGTTTTTTCAAGGTCCTTAAATTTACATTTCACTCATTCATCATTTATTTATTCTTTCTCTACTGCCCTTATGTTTATGATTAGTACTATATTGTACATTTGACACTGATGGTTTGCTCTGCTGGTGGTGATTAATTAAAAATGTACTTTTTTTTCCAAATTGTGAACACGTCAGATTAGGCAATTTTTGTAGTGAATAAGCTACCCGAGCAAATCTTAATCTGTGATTAATTTCGTGATTTCTTTCATTGATAAATACATACAACAAAAATAAAACGTGATATATTTATACGGTTGTATGTAAATGTTTTGTAGAGTCAGTTGGGTGAAGTTTGGAACAACGAATTACAAGCCAAAAAAAATTCATAGTAGTTGAAAATAAGTTCCTTCCCAAGTTTGGAGAAACTATTGAAATATTAGTGTGTAATATCAAGGATTACATAATTATTTATTTTATAATTATACAGTACTGAATGTTTCTTTCATAATTATCATGCTTTTGAAGTCACGAAAACTCAAATTTAATTGTAAATTATGCCACACCACACGTCGAACCCATACCCCAATCCTTAAGTTTGCTGTCAATGCAAACATAACTTACTCTCTATAAGTTCACCTGACACCTTTCCCAGTTGCTATAGCTAAAGAGTCTAGCTACCTTAGTAAGACTGTCCGTGATTACTTAATACAAGAACACAGTTTTCTCTCGTGTTGGGTAGTAATGCACTTGGAGAACATGGGATAAAAATGAATTTATAAAGCGCTATCCTTATACAAGTTTCATCAGTATTTGAACTAGCTGGGATAACCAGTTAGAAATGGTGCAGGTTTTTTTAAGATTACCTAGTCTGGACCCTTTACCTAACTGCTACACAGAGAAAGGGTCTGGGGACAATCATGCACCTTGGCTGTTCTAGAGGAATGTGGTAGTGGGTGTCTAATTACTGTTACTGCAACCACGGTTTGCTGAACGAGCTGACCTGAGTACAACTACAGAGTATTTTGCACAAGTGCAGCAACCACCAACACTTTGATAGTTCAGGAATGTGGGCTCCGTTATGTACACTTGTGGTAAGATGCCCACTCGTTTTCACCAAGGGCTGCCTAGGAGACGACAAAAAAATGTTAACTAACCACAGCCCAAAATCTTGGCTGTAGAACAGCCAAGGTGCATGATTGTCCCCAGACCCTGAACTGTCTTAATTGAACCAACTACTCCTGCATGGCTGCAAGAGATACAACAAGGAATACATATTTGTTAAGTGGGGGTTGAGTACAAGTACAGACAGCATATTATAAGAAATGAGCATGCACTAGAAATGAATTTTTAGGCTTCAACAGTAATTTTATGGTTTCTTTACTCAGGAGTATACAGGTACAATCCCTTTCCTATGAATAACTTTAATGGTCACTGGTGTGGGCTCATTAAAGGAAAGAAGCATCAGCCAAGATACTTTCATTAGCATACTTCTTAATAGCTCTGCTGTATTGTGACAAATTTCCCCAAATTCTTGCCTCCATTAGGACAGGATGTTGTGATTAACTATATTATATAGCTACATAGGCTTAGAATAGAGCTCCTGGGCTTAGCAGAATTTCTCTAAGGGGGTTTAACAACAATGGTGTGATGCCTTCGATCTAAAAGATAACTTCACATTTATATTAATTGCTATTATTCACCACTAACACTCATATAGGATATTACAGAAAACTGAGTGCATGTGTGTGCTGGGTAATAAATTGGGTATGGTAAGTATGTTTATAAAAAATAAAGCGGTGTGGTAACTGTACTGAATAGTTTCTAATATTTGGTTATTGGCTGGCATATGACTTCAAAGAGCCCTCACCTATGGCGTATGCTGGATTCTTCAACTCCGCTTTGCACGGTTGAAAACCTCACGTCACGCATACCGCGCGTGAGCAGTCACAAAGTGGCTAACTTGCACGTGACTATCTGGGGGCGGAAGGCTTCCTCTGAGGAGGCTCACAAATGTGGCTTAGCTCACTTCCATTCCATCATTATCCATATCGCCTCGAAGTCTGGCGTAGTAACTGCTAGCGATGGTGAAGCCTATAAAAATTATTCTTGATGATCCGTACTATTACCCTGGCTCAGTTGTGAAAGGCAGCGTGTTGGTTAGCGCTGACAAACCAAAACAATACGTGAAAATAAGTATTGAAATTTTGGGATTTGCACGAGCGAAATGGACTGAATCTAATGGCTCCAGGACATATACTCTCATCGAAAATACGCTGAGATATATAGAACAGAAATGCGTATTGTGGTCTAGGGAGAGATCTCCTACTGGAAATCTTCCAGCAGGAGAACACAGTTTCCCTTTCAGTGTTCAACTTCCCTATCAAGCTCCACCTTCATTCAAGAGTTTTACTGGTAAAATAGTTTACCAAATGGAGGCAAAAATTACTCCAAGGTCATTGTTCAATATTAACAGCCATGCTAAAGTCACTCTTGATGTCAGATCACATATTCCCAGTATCTGTATGCGACCCAAAGATGAAGAACTCGACAGCAGGCTCACGTTTTGTTGCTGCTACAATTTCGGGCAAGTTATCGTCAACTGCAGTATTCCACGCTCAGGGTATGTCGCAGAAGAAGCTATACCAATCTCAATGGAAATTGATAATCAGTCCAACAAAAGCATTTATATTGATGCTGCAATATCGAAAATAGTAGAGTACAAGTCTGGGAGGGGCCGAATCAAGACATGTCCTAGTTATTGTCTGTCAGGATGTAGGTCACAAAGTATACCCCCAGGCACTACATCTTTACTTGAAAAATTACTCAATATTCCGCGCAAATTGCCTGTCAGCATAACCAATTGCCCTGTCTTGTCAGTAAATTACTTTTTAGTAATCCAGGCTAATGCAAGTACCATCGGTTCTAGCGAGACGATGAAGATACCAATCGTCATTGCTCATGCACCACCAACCTTCGATGACTACATTGTTGATCAAGTTCTGGGTATGCTTTGTGGTCAGTTTCAGTAAAACTTTTTTATAGTCAATATTTTTACAGTATGAACTGATAAGGCTAACTTTAACTTGTTGTTTAATGGAAAATTCATTTTTTTAATTTTTGTTAGTATTGTTGAAATTATTCCTTTAGAAGGACTTTGATTCTATGCCAATGAGACAGTATATGCAGTCTTATTACAATTGTAGCGTGCAAACCCACACCTAATTCACAACGAAGTCGTGTGCCCACCATTAATGCATAGCATGATCTTTTCACCTAGTATGAATGCACGTTTGGCGTCAATTCACAGACGGGGGAATGAGCACATTAATTACATATGTGTGTGCATGCACAGTCCATGAATGCTATTATTATCATTGTAATCGTCTATACCTTATAAATGTATTGTACACTTGTGTGCAAGTTATACTATAACTTTAATATACTACAAGTATTAGAAAAGATACATCCAGCTTATATGTAACTTATTGGTTTGTTATGTGATACAGTAAAGCTTGTTTAGAATAGGATAGCATTATATTGTGCTTATTTCTGAGCTAGAAATAAGCAGGCTTCTTATAACAGTGCTTCTATATAATGGATTTTTTTTTGCAAAATTTAATGGCAATTTAATTTCATAATATTTATTAATAATGTTATCATTCTAACAATACACTATTTCAAGACAGTCTCAAAAATTGATGTAATTATTTGAAATAATATTTAAGTTAATTTTCATCGCAGTCTTTGCCAGCCAACAGCCATATTGAATAGCCATATTGTACAGCCTTCAGAAGTTTCATGCTGTATGGGAAACCAAAGATGCCTTTTAGCTCTTTTGACTTTCAATGGTAAACTTGTTTAGGAATCCAACTTGTGGACTATGTACACTATGCTGTTTTCTTCCTCCTGCTCCGACATCATTTCTTGAGGAACTAGCCTCAGCGTTCATAACTCTAGACACACAAATAACATCAACAAATGAAACACACTAATATTAAGTCGCAAACAAACATGTATATCTAAATATTCAGAGTAAAACACCTGCTTGTCAATACACATAATATGTGAAGTATATAAAACACCTATGTATGTATAAACAATTTGAAACGCAATCCACACTTGATATGTACATAAATACAAATACATCTTGAAAACTAACCCAGCGCACAATGTATATAAATTGAGCGAACACACGATGTGTATAAATTTAAAAACAAACACACATACATATGTGCATCAGTTAAAAGTGAACACACATGATCTTTATAAATAAAAAGCGAACACACACGCAATGTGTATAAATCTAAGAACACACACTCATGATGAGCATCAATTAAAAGTGAACACACATTATTTGTATAAATTATTAGTGAACACACACGAAGTACAAAATTTTTAAGTGACAACACACACATATAAATAAAAAGCAAACACACTCACAGATATGTATGAATAAAGTGAACATGCACACATGATGTGCATCAATTAAAAATGTACACACACATGTATAAATCTTAAGGGTGCTGGCACACCGGATACGTATCCGTCCACGCAAACTCATTAGCTAAACCAATTATGTTGCTATGGCCCAAGTTTACATACTTTCTATTCTTTTTTGCTGCCTGCTCTATACTGCGACTGTGAAGTGAACCCTTCCAGAAGCAAGCTTACCTGAAAATTGGACTCCTATGGCAAGAAACACGGAAGGCATGAGCCCTCCAATTTCACACCCTACAGAGGGAGCTACAGTTGGCAGCTCAAGGCTACAGAGCCCGTCTCAGCATTCTACGGACCTTGGAGCTCAAGCCCGACAAATTTACAGAAGCTTTTTCCGATTCACAATTTACTTTTCTAATTATGCACTGCAGTAGTTCTTTCATGACAAACTTTGACGCTTTACTTCCGTTGTGTACCTTTATTACGTAATCTCTCTCTGTAACTTTATTTGTTGTAGGCTTGTGTAACTCTGTTCCAAATTTAGAACGACTCTGATACGTCATTCTGTAGTTTTGGCAAGAAATAGCTTGCAGAAGCTATAAGTAATGGACGACGTTATGTGCAGAACGGCTGACCCTCACCTTTGACCTCAGAGCGCAGGCCGATCAAATGAACTTTGAACCTTAAGCACATGCGCATGCGCGGCTGACCATCTCTGCGGGGCTGACCATCTCTGGGTGGCTGAACATTGCTGCGGGGCTGACCATTAGGCATAGATAAATATTGCTGGAATTTTTTTGGGAAATATAGGCACATGGAAGCAATGAGAAATATGCTAGAAATATAGGCAACTTTTTTTTAGAATTAGCAGATTACTTAATGTGGAATGTGTGAAAATCTATTAATGCATGATGTAATTATACAAGCAGCAGCTGGATCAGTCTTCCAGTGCTCAGGAAAGAGCACTGGAAGACTATGTTTCAGCTTCAGTTATGCTACAATATAACAGTCGCTAAAAACTTTCTTTTTTGTAATTCACAATGTATCACATGAATTTTGGCCAAGCAATAAATGAGAAATATAGGCACATTTTGAAAGAATTATAGGGCAAGTTTGGGAGCATTGGAGAAAGAATTTTAGGCAGAAAAAAAAGCAATATTTATCTATGCCTACTGACCATCTCTGGGTGGCTGACCATTACTGCGGGGGCTGACCATCGCTGCGGGGCTGACCATTTGTGTGCCGACAGACCCACCCCAAGCAGCACCTCAATCATGCTAGTACATTGGAAAAATAGCTGTAGGTACACATCAATATTTTGGCAACTGTAGTTTTATAATTATAATACTTGTTCACACAACAATCAAAGGGTGTGGCTTCAATTTTGGGCGTGACTGCTTATTCTAAAAGTTGAAGTAAATGTTATACTGGTGACACATATTCTTAAGTCGACAGACCACAACTCCATAAAGTGAATGGAGCAAAACTACATGATTGTGTATGTATCTAGTAGCGACAGTGAGAGCAACATACAAGTACATTTCCTGCGTCCATGCATCTCACTCGCCTCCTCCTCCCTTCCCCCCTCCCCCACCCCAATTTGTTCATAGAAATATTTCTCCAATGTGTTAGAGTAAATGGTAGCATTGTATTACTAGTTAATACAACTTAAGTACGATCGACGTGATGACTCAAGGCAGCACTAAGAGGTCACTAACTGAAGAAACCTTGAGTACTATGTTAGTCAACTTTATTCTGAAAATGCAGTCTGCTTGTAAGCTAGTATAACATTCCCAATGCCATTGACAAAATACTGATGAACTATTCCATAAAAATAAAATACTGTAAATTTCCAGTATGAAGAAGCTCTTAAAGAGTTGGATTATAACAGTGTCAGTGATAAGTTTAGTTGTCCTCAATGTTCCAGTAGATTTTCCTTCAAACAAGGATTGAATCGTCATTGGAAACGTATCCATGGCAATTCCTTGGACACTCTTGCATCTCAAACCTGTAACAAAGAAGGGAAAGTAATTACATGTTACCAAAGGTCCAGTGCTCCTTTCAGGAACACAATGCTGTTTTCACTACAGTACAGCACAGCACTTGATGTTACACTGCTCATCTCTACTCAATAAAGGTCTCAATACTAACCATTAAATAGGAATGCTTAATTAGAAAACTAAATATACATTATGAATGTAAGAAGGAAAAAAAAAAGCAAGAAAGTACCTCTTACTAACATGAATGAAAGAGGAGAGTACAGTGGCACTTTATTATACTACACACATGTACATGTGTAAGTGTATACAATATATGAGTTTGTACATGAGGAAACAGGTGTGACGAGCCCCACAACAAAAACTGTAATTTGTACAGACATAGCAGCAAAAGCTCTACAATTTACTCAAGGGATGATACAATAATTTGTAATAATTGAAACTATCATTTCTCAATGATTTTACATGCCACAGTTGTTCATGTATGTGCATGTGATACAGAGAGTACCAGTACTTATGATTGCAACATTGTGCTCATATCTATCAGGATCCTGTACAAATGGCATCAAAATGTTGGATAGCTTCACTAATCTTTGCTCTAATTACAAAAATGGGGTGTTGCTTGCCAGTCAGAAAGTATTCAGATGGACTCCTTTTGTTACAAACAATGCAAAAGTAGTAAATTTAAGAGCAATGCAACAGTGGTGTAGGAAGATGATTTGATATGGGTGGGCTCTAAGTAGTCTCGCGGGAAAAGGGTCTGGTAGACTGACATTGAGCAGTTTGTTCTTGCTTAGTCAGCAAGTGGTTAACTGTGGTTCAATTAGTGTGGGTGTAAATCGTTAAATATTTTCAGGCGCGTGAATTGGGGAGGGGGGGAGCTGGGCCATTTTAACCAAAAAATATATAACAATTATAAGGGCGGGTTATAAGGGCGGGATAAATAAAACAATTAAGTGGCATATACAATACAAGTATAGAGTATTGAAACAAGATTGTTATAATAAGATAAATAAACTGAGGTGGAACACATCAGTGATGATGAAGAATCCGCGAACATTCTCACTAGAGAGATTCAAAGAGAAGATTGCAATCCTATCTGATATACAATACACAAGGTGTTGTGGATCCTTCTAAAGATCAATGCTTACTTGCAATACAAACTAAATCCTCAGCAACACTCCACAGCACTTCAACATTTCCACAGCACTTCCACAGCACTTCTTAGCAGCAAAGACTCCACAACACATTCCACAGCACTTCCACAACACTTCAACATTTCCACAGCACTTCACTCCACAGCACTTCACTCCACAGCACTTCAACATTTCCACAGCACTTCACTCCACAGCACTTCTGAGCAGCAAAGACTCCACAACACATTCCACAGCACTCCCACAACACTCCCACAGCACTTCAACATTTCCACAACACTTCTACTGCACTTCCACAGTACTAATAAGCAGCAACATTCTACAGCACTGCAAAAGATAAGTTCATGTTTCTATATTATTCATCCCCTTGAATATCCTCACATCATAGCTTGGTACAACATAAATAAATCTCACATGAGAAAGGATCATCACTGGAAGCCATAGTGTTGAATCAACACTATGGCTTCCAGTGATGATCCGATACAGGTGAAGAAAAGTCCAGCAGGTGAAGAAGAAGTCTTGCAGGTGAATAAAAGAAGCTAAATCCTGCAAGTGAAGGAAGCAAGGAAGCAAGGAAGCAAGGAAGCAGGAAGCAAGGAAGCAAGGAAGCAAGGAAGCAGGGAAGCAAGGAAGCAAGGAAGCAGGGAAGCAAGGAAGCAAGGAAGCAAGGAAGGGAAGCAAGGAAGCAAGGAAGCAAGGAAAATAAATCTTGCAGGTGAAGAATAAGTCCTGCAAGTGAAGAAAAGCAATGAAGTCCTGCTGGTGAAGATGACCTGCTGGTCACATTGGCAAGGAGATCGCAGCTTTAAATGTACCAAGCTATTTTGTGGTGTATGCCATTAACCTCAATCTATACAGCTTAATTTCAGAGTCTACTATTTAATTAGGCATTTAAATATGTTTATGTTCTTTGCTATTATTCTTTTATTGTTGATATGTTTATCTTTTAGATGAAAGCACTCTTGTTTCAATGAAGCCAGCCATGGAGACTGAGGAGATGTGTGCAGTACTACCTGTTCGTGATGGTGTTGGCTGAGAACTCGACTATGCCAGGTTGCTGACAGTACTGCCTACAGTTTGTCCACATCTGCTGAATACAACCGAACTTCCATGCTTGTTTCATAGTCAATCTTCAACTTATTAATTTAATGTACCCTCAATCGTTCAAATACCCTTCAATCTACTTTTATATTGATTAAAATAATCATGAAAATTTGAATATTAAAGATTAGTTGAAAATAATAAAAATTAGTTGATAAAGATTAGAAAGATTGAAGTAAGTTGAAAGAAAATAATAATAAATAAAAATTAGAAAATTAGTTGAAATAAATTAGAAATTAGAAATTAGAAATAAATTAGAAATTAGAAATAAATTATAAATTAGAAATTAGAAATAAATTAGAAATTAAAAAAATTAGTTTGATCGAATAATATTTTTTTTTCCTCCTTTTCTTTTTTTTCTTTTTTCAAACATTTCCTCAAGTATTTTTCGTATTTTTTTTCTTTTTCTTCTTTTCTTTTTTTTTTTTCATTCTGGTTGATCCATTCCAGTTGTTCTGCCTTGATTCTTCTCTCCAACTCTTTCTCCCTCCTCTCTTCTTTATCCTTCTTTCTCTTTCCATCACTCTCTCTCTGCCACCTCTGTCTTCTCTCTTGTTCCCTTCTTCTTGAGTCTCTTTCTCTCTGCCTTTGCCTTTGTCTTATCTCTTTATAGTGTCTTTCCCTCTCTCTTCTCTCCCTCTCTCTCTGCGTTCTTTCAAACGCAATCCTCCTCCTCCTTCTCTCCACTTCTCTTTCTGAGGGGGCAGAGGGAGCCGGCAGGGAGGGGGCAGAGGGAGCCGGCGGGGCAGAGGGAGCCAGCAAGGCTGAGGGGGAAGAGGGAGCCGGCAGGGAGGGGGCAGAGGGAGCCGGCGGGGCAGAGGGAGCCGGCAGGGCTGGCAGGGCAAAGGGAGCCGGCGGGGCTGAGGGAGCCGAGGGAGCCAGGGATCCACCCTTCAAACTACATTTATTGAAAGAATATCGTGTAAAAAAAGACCAATGCACTCCACAGACAACTGCATGCTAACTTGTGCTCTTCATTCACAAGTAAATAGTCAAAAATTATATATAATAAATCTTAATGTTTCGTTAAATGGTTTAAGCATAGGTATATTAATAGCAGTTTTTTTTTAAAAAATGCACACAGTTGCTCATGAAAAACTGAGACTCTTGAGTGCATGCTGCTAATTACACAACAAGCCTCGTTAATATCAAGATTAGCTTAACCTTCAAACATGTCTATTTATGGCACTGGACAGCAGCAAGTGCATGCACTACAAGCATTAACTATGTTGCTGGTTCACAACTGACAAGTCTTCCTAATATCTGAATCAAGATTAGCTTGACATAATACTGCTAATGACTCTAGACAGCATGCTGCTATTTCACAACTGGCCAGCCCCACTAAAGATAGGCTTAATATATGCAGGAATATCTTAACAGTGTTGTGCTCACCTTCCTTCCCTGGCAGAAAAAAACCTTGAGTAGAGTTGCTGCATAAAGCTGAACACCGTTGCTACTACAAGACTGCGAGTGCTGCGTCTGGACCTGCTTTTCTAGCGTAGTGAGCGTAGTGAGCGCTTGCGCTGCGGACAATGGGCGTTGGGAACTAGGTAATTGGCCACAAAAATGTTACACACCCGAAGGCTAGGCTGCACGGGGCTCGGCCCAAGATCAGTTTTTGGGGAAAAAACTGAGTTCGATTCCCACTGAATGTCACATTTTTTTTTATTTTAGAGTTTTTCACTTAGAAACTCTCTCCTCCTCTTTCTTTCTCTCTCTCCCCCCTTTTCCCCTCTCCTCTCCCTCTTTTCCCCATTTTTTTTCCGTGTCCATGTCTTTCCCCCTCGTTCAGTCCTTTATACCCCAGCCCGACAAAAGGGAGAGCCAGGAAAAGCTGGCAGCGTAGGTCCACCTGGTCCTAAAAGTGGAGGCGTAACATACATAAGATGGGGCCACATGGCCTGCCCTTCAATCCCAAATGTTGTACTAGTCTATAGTGGAATAGCAGCTGGCACTTATTACACATTGTCTGGAGGAGGAGCTAACTATCTGTGTATGCCTAAAGATCCTGAGTATAAATCAAACTTGACATATCGCTCAGGAGTACAGGATCACTCCAGGGTACTTGGAGTAGAATACAAGAGCCATATAAAAAGTAATAATCACAATGTACCATGTGCAGTCTGCCATGTCTCTACAAGGTCTGCCCTCATCACCATCCCAGCCAAGTACATCTGCCCCCCTACCTGGACTACAGAATACTATGGCTACCTCATGGCAGAAGGCAAGTGGCACAAACGCACTAGTTTTCAATGTGTAGATAAAGAAATGCAAGTATTGCCCAGAAGTCAAGCCGATAGTAATGGAGCACTATTCTACCATATTGAAGCGGACTGCAATGGTCTTCCTTGTAGGCCTTACAATACCCATCAAGAACTCAACTGTGTTGTTTGCACTAAATAGAGACTTGTTTGTGTTTTGTACATTCTGAATTGTAGCCATTATATTTTTTTATTGATATCTAGTTTTATATGATCATGTATAAAAGTAATTGTTGATAAATGTATTTTTATGAATGAAATTATTTGTATATTAGTTTAAACAAAAAAATTTGTTTACAATTGCATGCATCAGCATTGACTTTAATATCAACTGTATGCAAATATGGTTGGATTGTGATATTTACAAATGAGGACTTCAAATGGTGTGAGAACAATGTGATTGTACCTTAGTAAAAAACTCCATTGCATTCAATATTTCTTGCTATTAGATGTCTGCGTCTTTATGCTTGAAAATTATTGCTGAAATACAGCATCTGTTAAAAGAATTCTGAATCATCTGCCATATTGTGATAAGAAATCCACTTTTCAATCATGCATACACCGACTCCGCATACTTTTCAAGTTGGGTGATTGGTTGAATTTGCATGCTATTTGTCTTACCTTGCACCATTTCTTCTATGTATTCCTATATATGCAAACTAAGAAGATACAAAACTTAGCAAAAACTAAATTTGCCATCCTGCATATTATCTATATAATTAAATCATAAATGAAATTGAAAAGTATAAAGTTGAAGATCATAAAATTAGGTATTGTTTCAAAGAAACCAAACTCAGACAAAAAATGAAAAGTAGTAGACATCAATTGTAATGAAATTCAGGCTCAAACAACTGTACAGGTAGATATATCATTGAGTGCTTTAGCAAAAATAGTGAGAGAATTAACCTCGCAACATTTCATAAATAGTAGAAAAAAGCAATTCTTAAAAATCAACTAAAGTATAAACCAACAACATTATTTATAAGGCCATTAATAATATACAATGGGTTACAATAACATTTTTTGATCCAATTATCCAATATAGTTTTTTGGCCCTCAACATTGAAGCATAATTAATTAAATATAAATGTGGCTATTAATATGAATTAATTGAGGAAGCAGTAGCAATATTTATTTGATATTTATAATAGCAAATGTTTTTTGGACTATAAATAATGAATTGTACATATTACCGATGGTTCCTCCATGTGAGTAGCATCTTCAATAAAAAATAATTTTTAAAGTGACTTTTCTATCTTATTCGCTTTAATATATGTAAAATGACAACCAAAGCATATAGCAAACTATTAAATTAGTATTGTCATAAATTCAATTATACATTCTGATGTAATTTGTTCTCTCACTGTGTACTCAGTTGGAACTATTGGAAATAAGAAAAAGTAATAATACTAATTGAACAAGTCTCAAAGTGTAAATATGAACAAAATACCGGCTAATTAGCTGTCAAGTATTTACAACTGATCTTGTACTGGCTAAATAGCAGTCAAGCATTTACAACTGATCTTGTCTTCGGCTTAAAGAGAAAATGTGGTCAGGGTCTTTCTACAGTACCAATACCTGTGGTTATAATGTATATATGTATGGTTAATATTGATTCCTATCATACCTGAGGTTCTCTGGTGCTCAATTATTGAAAACAGCCGCCTATATAAAAACAGTGAAAGGACTGTAGTCTTGTGAGGTTCAGAAAAAATACCCTGATTAAGTTTATTTTAAAGTCTTCAAACTTTTCTAACGAACACTAATAAGCAATCAGATGTGAGCAGTTAGCTATACCTGCAGAATGTGTTTGCTATCTATTTCTGGTCTCCCATGTTTTGTTGTTGTTGTTGTCATTATAAATCACATAACCATCAAGCATATTGAAAATATTGGGGGTTGGGAATCTTACATCTGTTCTAAGAACTCGTAGTCTTCAAGAGTTACTCAGAACCATAATATTTTCATTGTTGGCAGGTTTTAATAACAACAATGAAAAAAAGAGCAATATCTATTTTTAAAAATCAGTGGAGAATTCTTAATTGGTATTACAAACGCGGCCCATCTAAGATAGTGACCTATATTGTGAACACAAGTGACTGTATTTCCTTTTTGTTGTTTGGGAAATGCAGCACTACTGAAGCACAATACAATCACTGAAACATCACTTGGATTCTAAGTTATCCAAGAATAGTTCTTAGCTTGGCTACTCACTTGTGTATAAACTGGCATCAAAATGCAAATGGTCACTAGCTACAAGAATGTATGTAATCAAAGCAATCGCCAAATTATCAATTAAAATAGAGTAGACATTTCAGTGATGACTTTTATAGGTATGCATCGTTTGGCTGCTGTAGTGAGATTTAAAGTAATGCATGATTTCTCAACAATGTACATCCATTCATCATTTGGTGATAGTCCTATATAGATATCTTGCATATGTCCCTGTTCCACAGAGCACCTACTGCGTGTCCCCAAAATGGACCGTACATACAATCATCAAAGTTTTGTGTACATATTAGCCATGAAGTCAGACATTCGTGTTGCAGATAGCTCCATTGCTGTTCAATGGAATCACATGCGTCTAATGACAGTAATGAATAGTACTGTAAAACTAGCATAAGTATTGTCATTATTAAACTTAATGCTATCTTGTCCTCTAAGAAAATAATGTTTTTGCTCAATAAAGTAAAAGATTTGGATCTAATAGTGAATATTTGGTGAAAATTGTTGAATATAGTCTTTCATAAGCCATAAATACTCAGAACCATGTTCTAATAGACTATAACTAATTAGCTGGCACAATTAGTATAATATCTTGCTACCTAGAAAAATTTATCTAGATAATGAGCTCCATTAATGATGCCATGGGACATACAAAACTAAGTGGGTGATCTCATTTTTTCTAAAGATTAATTAAGCCGGGAAAAAATGAATCAGAATCTACTTGACAGACAATTGTGTTTACAGTTCAATTCTGAAACTTGCTCATTCAGTTTCATTTTTTTCTTTTCTGTTGTAGTCCCAACTTAAGAAACCTATGAAGTATGAATACAAATACTACAGAATATTGGAAATACATTTAAACGTCGCTATTGCTGTACGAATACTAAAATGGAGGTATTGGTCAAAACTACACTGGCTTTGTTGTTGCTTATACAAGTATTAAGTGGAGATAAAGATGAAAAATTGCTCATTTTAGTTGAAGATTCTACTAACGACATGCAACTGGGGCATTTTAATTATAGTATAGAAATTCTAAAAGGCACGATCTGCAGTGAGTTCACCACTCATGGGGGTGTGCTGCTGTCTGGACTAAAGCTATTGCAAAGAATTATTACATCAGAAGTAGAGGCGAGACCACTGAACTATGCACTCATTTGTCAGAGATGTATCCGGGAGTGCTCTATTGTTAAGCACATGCTACAGTCAAAACAAGAGCTACTAATACAACAGGAAAAGGTAGAACCATCCCAATGATGATTGTCACACCACAGCCTAGATGGAAAATTCAACATAAAGATGTCTTCTTAATGTCGCCAGCTGTCACCACTCTTATTGATGCCTTTTTTACCGTGTGCCAGTCACTTCAGTGGCACAGGGTAGGTGTGGTTACCTCCAGCAACAGCCATCTAGCAAGAGACATCTACAATTACCTCAAATATCCACCTCAAGAAAGAAACACATCAATTTCTTTATTAATAGATCTGTTTGGATTGTATACGAGAGGAATTACTAAATCTCGTCATGTGTTAAATTCAGTGATAGATTCTGGAACAAAAATAACCCTCCTTACTAGGAGAACAGCTATGAGAGTAGTCTGGGGAACACCGTAACCACTAACCCAGACCAAGAAAGAGCAGGTGTTGAAGTGAGGTGAGGGAGGGAGAGAGGTGTGCACAGCACGAGCAAGCAAGTTGACAACCACAAGATAGCAACTGAGGATCATCAGTAAACTAAGGAGCCAGCTGGTGGCTCTGATTTCTGGCTCATTGCGGAAGTAAATAAACATGATCAGCACAGTTGTTATGGAAATAGTAGTAACAATAACTTCCACAATGTTTAACCAGAGGGGGTATATGGTGTTAACTTTAGTTGGGAGATCACTTGAGGGAAATGGTTTTGATGATAGTAACCAATTATTTTTAGTCACAAAGTTATTCTTCACTCTGACCTGAATCTCCATTTTAGCGTTGTTAACTTGAACAAAGACTAAATCTTGCCTGATGCTCTGAGTATTGTCAAATTTTTTGGTTTCTGTTGTATCACCAATAGTCCTTAAAGCTTGGGGAATGTTTAGTGACTTATTTGCTGCATGTATTAGCAACTCTATTGCATCCAGTTTTAATTGATAAGTTTCCTGAGCAAGAAGTCCAAAGAAATCACTCGCGTCCAGTTGGGTGTTCGTTCTAAAAATGAAGTCATTGGTCAGGAATATTACACCGTGCAGGAAATCGTGATATTTGCAGGTGAAATTTACAGATGGAATATCCTGGATGTAAACTATCCAAGCATATTCTGGCCACAATAACCTATTTTCATAAGCTAAGCACAAAATATCTAGCATATTAGAAAATGGTACTGTAAAAATGTTACGTGTCTACCACATTTTCCACAATTCAAAAAAGCTGGGAAGAGTGTCTTCAGACTCGGCTATGGCCATTTATGTTCTTCTAATTCTTTTGCCCAATATTATAACTCTCTTAGCAATGACTGTGCGTGGTTCATACAATGTTGCCATCCTGGAGACAGTTCATGCTACTCATATGGAAATAGTTTATGTGTGTAAGGGTAATCTGACGGCATATTTTCAAACTCTTCTGGCATATATTTTGATTCTTGTGTTGTGCACAGCAATAGTGGCTTGGTCTACTAGGAAACTTAGATTGAAGCATTTTCGTGATGCAAAGAAAGTGAATGGGTTTTCTCTTGTGTTTGTATTTATTGTTGTTCCGGGAAGTGTTCTGTATGGAGTCTTCATAAGTAATGACCAGTACCTACAGGGCTACATCATTATTCACACATGCTACAATATCCTTATATTCAGCTGCTTGGGATTCTTGTTCATGCCCAAGATTTATCCAGTAATTCGCAGAAGATACTACAGATAAATCACATTTCAAGCTTATTGACTGAAATTGTGTGATGAATGTGGAAATACGTAAATAGCTTTAAACTTAATTTAACACTCTGTTTGCTGTTTAGTCTCATTGACATAAACTTAAAACACACAAAGTAGTGAATATTTCATTAATATAGAGTTTACAATACATCATTGAAAGTTCAGTGATTATATGTAATAAAAATATTGTGAAATAATGTGATTGTTTGTAAATTACTAATGGACAATGAATGAAGGTGTGAGATGGTTTGAGTGTGTTCAATTGAAAATTGCTTATATGCAGGTCAATATCAGACCCAATTTGCCATAGACCACTGCTTATTGTCATCTATTGCATGCTCTGGACTTTCTACTTAAACATAATTAATGTATGTGTTAACAGCATATCTGCCACCATGTAGTCATAGCTATTTCATTAGTAGTTGGTGCAGAATCCAGATAATCTTCAACCTCTAGATACCTATTATGAATATGTTTAAATTGCTGGACTTCCTTTGTTTCCACTGTATAACATAATATCCCACCACAAAACAAATATATATTGATTCCATGCTAGATATCTTCACAATGTTAGTTATGTACATGACCCCCACCCCCCACCCCCAATAACTCAAGATATTTCACTATACTGTATTGAGCAAGCTCATTACCCATTACCCAAATATTTTGTTATTACCAATTACTTATAATATGGACTGAGCAAGAATATAATTAGTTACAACACATTCGTGCTGGATAGTGTATTTCAAAAGACACATAAAATATATTTGGAAAGAAGTTAAGTTATGTTGAGCTTAAGTAGTCAGCTACATTTGAAGGTTCATGCAAGCCATAATGGAATTGTGTAATAATGCACATTCTCACTTTTTTCACAACAAAGAGAACTTATAATGGTATAATAAATGGCTTTAAAATGAAAATAACATCATGTAAATGTAGCATGACATAAGTATCTAAGCAACTAAACCAACAAACAACAGAAACAAACTGCTAGAAAAATATGACTAGGTTTTATGACAATATTGAAAGAACCTATGTCCGTTAAAAAATATAAAGATATAGCTATAACACCTATACTGACACTCAGATACACACACATGTTTTTTGACCAAAAAGAGCTTATTTCACTACCTGACTTGTATTAAAGGCAGTTAGATGAGTTGTTATCGGGAAAAAAAATACTGACACCAAGTTTGTGTCATTTGCTATTTTGATCAGATTATTCTTACGCTGTAAAGAAACTTGGTTCTAAAGTGATCCTTCATCAATATTAAGGTATGTGCTAGCATTATATTGTAGTAGTCACCATTAATCACTGATGTGTTTTTTCAGTAGACACTTAAATATTTAATGGAAGCATTCCGGCATAAAAACAAAAACAAAACCAAAAAGAGCACTAAATACAAACCCTAAGTGTTAGTTTAAAAAAATGCAATAATTTGCGAAGAAATCACTATAATTGACTAGCCTAGTGCTTAAATTTTCAGCTTATAAAAGTAATAGTTTTGTTCTATTTATGAATATTTAAAATTTTAACTTGTCTAGCTAGGGCATTTTTAATTGGCCTGCTTGCATCTCTGGGATTCTTCAGGCATTTCAAGGTTTTTATTATGGTCATAAAATGTTTAGAACCATGCCCTTATACATACCCGAGACTGATTTATATTTTCTAAAGCTGTTTTACAAGCTTGTTACTCAGCAAATCAGTTTTTACAACTTTCTTAGGACTTGATGGCATTCTCTGGCATAGTATTTACCTTGTCTTGGTAGAAACAAAATTGCCACAAGAACATTTCAGGAAGATTTGAAGTGTTACACAAACAAAATTCTTGGCTTAAGCAGCTCTTCACTATTCCAGATAGCCTGTAAGTCCGCTGAAAAACAAAATTAACCACTAGTGTCTTTTCAAGATTTTACGTTCTAAGTGGTGCGCACCGCATTTTACCCATGCATGTAAACTTACCACCACTGCTCTAGGGATATGGCATGGAGCAGTGCAGCTGTGAGACCAGTTTGATCTAGATTGCTTTATTACTGAGGAAAGTGGACTTTTATTTTCGTGGAGCGACATAAGATAACAAGGTAATAAAAACTGTCAGATTAGTTTTTCAAAATATATTCCAACTGTGGCAAAAAAATATAATATAAAAATATTAATGTTAATTTGAACAACTGTATATTTGAATGAAAGCATTTGCACTGGCATATAATTACCAGTCAAAAAAAAATAGAGCTTGCTTTAATAATTATTCCTTGTTTAAATGTCATAACAGCTCACTCAACTATTCACTGGTTGAATTAGAAACTTGGAGATAAATTACCACATAAAATATAAAGAGAAATGATTTGATTTCAATTATTCTTGTCATCAATAGTAACTAAAGTAATGATGCATGCAATATGATAAAAAGATAAAATGAAAGCTTTGTACATTAATAATCTGTAAAGAACATGAATACTGCTCTTGCTGAAGAGCAAGTGTCATGCCATGATAAATGGATATGTATCTGATAAAATTGAAAAACATTTGTTGGGTAATAATACATAGCATGTATCACCCACCCACACTCACACATAGCTATAAACACATACATAATTTAATGCCAAAGAGTTTATGTCACTCACTCCCTCACTGACTTAAAGCCAGAGATAAGTGCTGATAATACTAGACTTAGTGCCACTAACTATTCTTTGACACACTTGTGAGCTTAAAGGAAAATTTAATCCATAGTGTTTTCAATATAATACAATTCACCATTTAATCTCAATATATCAATCAAGGAATGTGCTTACATTGTAACCTGCTTATCACCCTTTCATACCTGTAAGAAAAGGTGATAAGCAGGTTTCAGCCATTGCTGATCATGCTTGACAGCAACATCGCCCATTGAATGAGTAGAGGTAAAAATCCATTCTCCCTCCCCCCACACTCCACCATTGTGATTTCCACACTAGTTAGAATTTTTTTAATATTCAAGCACGAATCCATAGCTACTGATTCATGCAATATGGTTGATTTCCACTTATATATAAAACATTGACTATCTGCATAATGTGATTGACCTGTTTACATTCATTCATGTTAACATTGCCACAGCCTATATTATAACCAGATAGCTAAGCAAGAGAGCTAGCCCAGCAAATTAACACATTATATGCTATAAGCCACTAATATAAATGGTAATAATATTATAATATCAAATTTTTTTAAGATAAGATAAGCCTACCAAGTGACTTAGATGTTCGAATAATGAAAATACAAATTAAAATTCTTAACAAAGCATATAATCGTGTACTTAAAACCGAAAAATAACTACATAATGAAACTATAGGCACTATGCCCAATGTAAATAAGGAAGGACATGTTATTTTTTGTAAACATACTATATATATGGAAAAAATATATTAGAGAGTGTCCTACTCACTCACAACTGACCTCTCTTTCCCTCAATAGCAGCATTAGTTCAAATGTGTTTGTGTTGAGTAGCCAACCACCCTTCTGTGTGTGTGACAGTCACAACTGTTCTAACTTCATGACGTGTACACCAAATCCAAAATAATACTTCACGGAATAAAACATGGACAACTCATATTTTCTGCTGCTCTAACACACTACTGCTAAAATTAATATTAAGTACATGTGTGAGTTCGTGTTAATATAGATAGGGTGAAAAACATCCTTAAAGTATTCCATCTCTTTTCCATTCTTAGGAAACCTTACATCTCTCTAATAATCCGTCAAAATAATTACTTCAGCTTTTCCACACAAAAAGTACAACAAGTACATATACAGTGCAAACCTGAGCTGAAACGCTTGTGCCCCAATTATCTGTACTTTTGTGCCCCCATCGTGTTAAGTGAACGCCTGAAATCAATGTCCACATACAATTTGTATAGAATTGACTTAAAGAACACCATATGTAAAAATATAAGGATTTGAAGTTTTAGAATAGCAAATACAATATACTTAGAGCCTATCATATTTATAATATTTTCACTGGCAGGATAGTGCCAGATTGTAAGTCACAACTGAATCTGATGTCAGCAGTGAATATATACACACCATTGATGTAGTTTCGGAAAGACTGTCTTACAAATACTTAACCGATTATGAGAGATATAGTAATTGTGTAGTCATTTTGATCAATACATCGCTGTCATTTGAACCAAAGTATTTTTAAGTTATATGTGTGAACTAAAGCACCAAAAATGGGTGTGAAAAATATCAATGCAAGATGCACCGTATAAAACTGCCAATCCACAATATTTGATAGGTATGAATGTGCATGCAAAAACAATTTGTATATTGCTCAGCTAACTATAACCAAGCATACAAAACATAGTTATATACATTCTCCTATTACTTCATGTCCAGATGAGAATCAGGTATTAAGTTGAACAATCCTATCACATACATAATTATGGCAGTGACTTCAGTCTTTCTGGTATCAATATGTAAAAATGTACAAAATACAATTGAAGGACAAGAGAGGAAACACAATATACTCGATCCTTTAAGTAATGAGGAACATTTGAGAACATGCAACTGAATATTAAACAACTTTTAAACAAATACAACCCAGTTGTACAACAACATTGAAAGTCAACCCTTGTCGTAAAGTAAGCATCCTGTGACACTTATCCACACAAACACATATGCACACATAAATATTATAAGTCTGAAAAATCTTACTGATTTTTCACTCACTAATTGACTATAGTACCAAAGCTAGTTGGAATCAGAACAAAAAATATTGACATCACTTCGTGTCTTCTGCTATTTTGATAAGCTTAGTATTGAGCTTTGAAAGAAAATTAAGTTTGCAGTTCACTTATATCTTCACCTCATCATTAAGGTATGTGCATATATTGTCGAGTATCTTGATTGCATAAATTTTTCAGTGGACTTTCAACATTCCATATTAATGTTAATTTGAACAACTGTGTATTCGAATGGAAGCATTTGCACTCGCATATAATTAACAGCAAAAAAAAAGAGCTTGCTTTAATATAGTATTCCTTGTTTGAGTGTAGATGTGTGAAACAAATGTGGGACATAACATCTCACTAAGCTATTCACTGGTTGAATTAGAAACTTGAAAATAAATTACCACATAAACAATAAAGTTAATAGAAGAGGTGATTTGATTTCAATTATTCTTGACATTAATAGTAACTAAAGGAATGATGCACGAAACGATAAAACAAAAACTTTGTACATTAATAATCTGTAACGAACATGAATGTTTTGTATACAACATTAATGTAACTATAAGAACTGAAAGAAAACAAAAGAAACTAGTGGACTTTACAAAAAAAAGTACTGCCATTAAAAGCATGTTGGAGTAATTTTTTCATTCAATATAATGATATTTAAAATGTTCATAATTGAAATTTGAACTACTTTGACCATTGAGGATCTACTAAATTAATCATATGTATTTTTTTTTTTTTGCAACTTCTCTAGAACTTATCACACATAGGTCATAGCATTGAGGTATGGTTATACTCTTATATTCTTCTAATACTGTCCATTTAGGTTTATTGGGTTCACGTAATACTGTTAAGCAGTTAACTATGAAGATTAATAAAGCAATACAAATTCTTCCTCTTCTGTATGCACTTGTGAACTGCCAGTGTCATGACAGATCCATTCCAAATGCCATACCACCCAGAAATGTAAATCATTGTCCTTCAGATGATTCGTTGAACGCATATGTAACTGAAATAATTAAAAAATATATTCTGTGTTCACCAAGTAATACTTGCAATTGTGGTGAGACCGATGATACTTGGACTCAAGTGGGTCATTTAAATATGACTGACTCCTCCCAGTCTTGTCCTCCTGCCTGGGATACTATCAACACTACTAATGTCAGAGGTTGTGGTCGCCGGCATAGACGAAGTTGTGACTCTGTATTCTATTCAACACGTGGCATACGGTACTCAGAAGTTTGTGGACGTATTATAGCCTACCAGTTTGGTATTCCTGAAGGTTTTTATACTAATACTGATGACATAAATAGCTACTATATACATGGAGTATCACTAACCCATGGAGTTCCAAGGAAACATGTGTGGACCTTTGTCAATGCAAGAGATGAAACTACTCATCGCTTAAATAATTTATGTCCTTGTATGCTCTCTAATTCTTCTACATGGACCTACTCTATCCCATCCTTTGTGGAAAACAATTACTTTTGCGCTGCAGCAACTCGTAACACTCCTAACCGTCAATTGTACACAGACAATCCTTTATGGGATGGAGTAGGATGCTCAGGTGACAACACATGCTGCCAGTTCAACCAGCCTCCATGGTTCTGCAGGACTCTGCCTGCACCCACCACTGATGACCTGGAAGTCAGGATCTGTGCTAATTCTTCTCCACCGGATGAAAATACATATATAAGTAACCTCGACCTCTATGTGAAATAACTGGGCAAGCAATACAGAAAATTTATAACAACTGTACTACAACTCTGACTGCATTTGTAAACTAATGTCTTGTCGTATCCATAGATTTGGTGTGTTTCATGCATGCGAAGATCTTATTCATAATAGTTTTTGTAACCAGTTTAGACAAAAAACAGTTTTGGTCTAATCGAATTTTCTTTAGTTGTTATCTTTTTTTTTAGCTTAGTTTTAGTAATCAAATAACTCAAGATCAGATTTGGGAAGCCATAAGACATTCAGCTTATAGTAATTCATGAATAGCAGCTGTGCTAAAAACCAGCTATTTGACTATATATATATATATATATATATATTACATAACTCACGTGTCAACAAAAAATCATGTTGAAAGTGAACTCTCACACGTTGACATAACATTCACAGAGGAAGAGACAGCATGTGAAAAGGGAGGGGCTCAGACAGCCACACACCAAGGCTAGATGTGGCAATTTCAGAGCTCACTATGTGTAATTCTGACAAATTCTATATTCCATATTTTGTTTTGTTGTTGTCATTTATGCAGGTGAGGAGCAGGAGTGTAGGTACTGGTCAGGCCAGTAAGGCCAGTCAGGTTATTATGGCCTGACCAGTTTTTACTGAGTGTCAAGTTGAAAAGCATAAAGTTGGAATGTACGGTCAATGAATATAATATTTCTTATTCCTGAGTGCTCTAGCCTTTATATCAGTGAATATAGAACTCTTGATATAAAATGATGTCTACTCTTTATATAAGTGCTATAAAAATGATATTAAAATGCAACAGGCATATGAAAGTGAATTCACAGACATTGAGAATCGTATTTGGTTTTCTTTCTATTCCTAGCTACAATGCAGTTGATAAGTGTATTATTATTATAATTATGTTGCCTTTCCAACCATTCCTGCAAAGTTTGCTACTATTTTCTTTTGAAGAATCATCTCTGGCTTAAAACACAACTCACCTCTACACATAGTTTCACAGATGTTTTATTCCATTATTAAGTTAAAAAAATATGCCCAAAATTGATGAAGAGCACACATATAAGCAGTCATATGTCAGGCAATACAATAAAATATAGCAATCAGGTATGAGTGGTTGCGACTGGTGTGAAAATGTCAATTTGAATTATGAACTGTGAACTTAGGACATCCACTGCATGAAAACTGTCCATTGACAACCATAACAAAATCGTAAATTAGTTTATAGTCAGTTGATAGCTAGCTTGATAACCTCAACATTCTTCAATGGACTCTTTTCAGGCAGTGATCTTCATATGTTTATTCATTGTTGTGTGTGGGCACTTGATTATTCCTGATTATTATGTTGGGTCATAAATTCTTAAGCTATTAAATTCAGTTCAGTGCTCAGTATGCTTAGACTAAAATATTGACCTCTATAATTCCTAAAAATTACAAAAATATTAAGAAAACAATTATGTTTTTGGTTAAATGTCATATAATGAATACCATCAAGATAATAGTTTTAATGTTTCCCACAACATGTTATGTCTCTTCAGTCCTGAAAGTAACAGTAAAAAAGTTACAAGCAACTCTTATTCAGATAATATCTTCTTGATAATGCACAAATATTCATTGAGATAACATTGATTAGCAAACTTATAGAAAACATGTTGATCTTAGCTGAAACAAATTAGTTTTTCAGCTTACAAGACTTTGTAGACTTTAAAGAAATGCTCATGTATTCAGGAAATTTTCAACTTCAAACTAGTGTCAAGTTGACACTTAATTTCCATGTGCATGTCTAGGACTACTCCTAATTGATAGAAATCTATTGCCTAATAATGTATACCTGTATATTATAGCAATAGACTTTCTCATTACTGAACGTATGATTCTTGTCTTCTAAGTAGAAAAAAACATAGTCTACTTGTTCATAAACTAGTGATGCGCTCTAATAGCACAAAATAGCGAAGGAGCGATGCATGTTCCCTATAATTGCAGCTATTTCATGCATGCTTGGTGTGGCTACAAAATACTGTCAAAGTGAGAAAACAATAGTGGTAGCTTTTATCTATGATGAGGAATAGTCCAATAAATAAATTAGGAACATTTAATGGCTTTTGATTCTTTACTTTGCTACCTGTTTCTGTTTCGTTTTAGCTCTCCTCCTTCTTGCCCTGTCTTTTTCATTTCTTATCTCTCTCCTTACTAATTTTTCTTCTGGAGTTTCTAACGCCCTCAAAGCTCTTGACAGAGCGTTTCTAACGTTTTGTCTCTCTTTCGCAGAATTTGTTTCACTGGGCATCGCTACTTCGTACGGCGGGTAAACAAAACATAATGTTGCTAAGAAGGTTACCCGGCCCGCGCAAGTGCGTAGGAGAATTGTTTGTCTCTCTTTCGCAGAATTTGTTTCACTGGGCATCGCTACTTCCTACACGGTGGGTAAACAAAACAAAATGTTGCTAAGAAGGTTAGCCGGCCCGCGCAAGCGCGTAGGAGAAAATGTGCACACGTACGCCCACCCAAGAACAAAAACAATTCCTAGACCTAACAAAAATAATAATCGCGGAATGATAAACTAGTGATGTGCTCATAGCACGAAGCGAGCCATGCATGTTCCCTGTAATTGCAGCTATTCCTCCATGCATGCTTGGTGTGGCTACAAAATACTGTCAGATTCTTTACTTTGCTACCTGTTTCTGTTTCGTTTTAGCTCTCCTCCTCCATGCCCTGTCTTTTTCATTTCTTATCGCTCTCCTTACTAATTTTTCTTCAGGAGTTTCTAACGCCCTCAAAGCTCTTGACCGAGCGTCGTTTCTAACGTTTTGTCTACTGGGCATCGCTACTTCACGGCGGGTAAACAAAACAAAATGTTGCTAAGAAGGCTACCGGGCCCGCGCAAGCGCGTAGGAGAAAGGGTACACACGTACGCCCACGCAAGAACAAAAACAATTTCTAGACCAAAATATATATATATATCGCGAACTCATTAGAGAGTCAGCTCCGCTCGCTTTGCTCGCTTCGCTGAATAAGTATTTGAATCTATCTTGGGTTGAATACTACAATAAGTTATATATATATATACTAGTGATGCGCTCTAATAGCACATAATAGCGAAGCGAGCGATGCATGTTCCCTGTAATTGCAGCTATTCCGTGCATGCTTGGTGTGGCTATAAAATACTGTCGAAGTGAGAAAACAATAGTGGTAGCTTTTTTCTATGATGAAGGCTCCGTGTAGCTGAAACGTTTGTAATCTACAACATCACACCATGATGAAGATGAATATCAGGAATAGTCTATTAAATAAATTAGGAACATTTAATGGCTTTTCAAAAAGAAAGATTCTTTACTTTGATACCTGTTTCTGTTTCGTTTTAGCTCTCCTCCTTCTTGCCCTGTCTTTTTCATTTCTTATCTCTCTCCTTACTAATTTTTCTTCTGGAGTTTCTAATGCCCTCAAAGCTCTTGACTGAGCGTTTCTAACATTTTGTCTCTCTTCACAGAATTTGTTTCACTGGGCATCGCTACTTCGTACGGCCGGTAAACAAAACAAAATGTTGCTAAGAAGGTTACCCGGCCTGCGCAAACGCGTAGGAGAAAAAATACACACGTACGCTCACGCAAGAACAAAAACAATTTCTAGACCTAAATATATATAATATATATATATCGCTAACTCATTAGAGAGTCAGCTCCGCTCGCTTGCCAATAACAGCAGATTTAGAGCATAACATCATAATGACAAACACAATCTAATGTTCAGCTGTAGATAATGAACTAGCTAAAATGAGCAATGTAATCGGCGAGCGAGCGTAGCGAGCTAGACACTTACAGGGGTAACACAATCGAAAATCGGGGATGTTTATTGGCGAGCGAGCGAAGCCAGCGAGACAGTATTAGGGGTGGATAATGCAAAATCGGGTATATGTTATTGGCGAGCGAGCGTAGCTAGCGAGACACTTACAGGGGTAACACAATCGAAAATCGGGGATGTTTGTTTATTATCGAGCGAGCGAAGCGAGCGAGATACTAATTAGGGGTGGATAATGCAAAATCGGGTATATGTTATATGTATGTATGTATGGATGGTACGTATGCTCTTTTAACGCGCGCGCTTCTAATTACGTAAGTTAGGTAAAGCGTTCACAGTTCCAGTATTTTTCAATTAACGAGCGCGGAGAATCATACTGCACTGCCTTACGCAACCAAAAAGTTTACAGCTACTCTCTTCTTGAAACAATTGTGAAGTCTTTGTCAAGCTGCGCTTCTTTGCCACTGCTTTCGAAGTTTATTCAGGTAATTCTGTTAGTTTAGTCTGGGATCAGAGACTTCAGATTCTCTGATGCTAGCTGAGAATGGAAAGGGTTACACTGTGCACTACAGTTAGATGTAATTTCTGTCCTATTTTTCTGTAAAAAGAGTCTGCTCGCTCGCCATGCATTTGCGCTATTCGAGCGCACATCTAGTTTATTTGTATATATGTATGGACGTATGTATGTCATTTTGTACTTTGACCCTCGCGTTTTTGTGTTAGTTATGTGGTCAACCGCGTCCCAAATTGAATCCTCTGGTTTATCGATCAGTAACCGTATCACCCTTAGAAATTGAATTGTTTACCGTTTTGAATTCATTTGCGGGTGCAGTTAAAACTTGAAAACTTAAGGGACTTCCATTTCTATTCGAGTTAGTGGCGGTGGTAAGTCAATGCGCTCTTTGTCATGGTTATAAGCCGTGCGCAACAGTATTTACTTGAAAATACATTGTCCACTAGACTACTGCGAAGGTAAGTCTGTGTAGGTGCATGTCCAGTTGTGTCAAAACATTGTGTGTTACAACCACTACTTAGCTAAAGAATATCACAAAGAAAACTTTTAAATAACGTGTATTGTTTTGTTGTTGTTTTTTTCCTTCAATTCAAGCAGTTGCAGAGAGTTGTTACTATGGCACTGAAATCCCTTTACCGTGTATGCGAAATTTAAAAACTGGACCTTATTTTCAGTAGCTTCAGTGTTAGAAGTCAAAATCATTCATATAAAAATAGTATAGTCTTTAGGCTCGCTCGCCATTTGTGCTCAAGCACATCACTAGTTTAGATATATGTATGGACGTATGTATGTCATTTTGTACTTTGACCCTCGCGTTTTTGTGTTAGTTATGTGGTCGACCCCGTCCCAAATTGCACTAAACAGAATCCTCTGGTTTATCGATCAGTACCCGTGTCACCCTAGAAATTGAATTGTTTACCGTTTTGAATTCTTTTGCGGGTGCAGTTCAAACTTGAAAACTTAAGGGACTTCCATTTCTATTCGAGTTAGTGGCGGTGGTAAGTTAATGTGCTCTTTGTCATGGTTATAAGCCGTGCCCAACAGTATTTACTTGAAAATACATTGTCCACTAGACTACCGCGAAAGTAAGTCTGTGTAGGTGCATTTCCAGTTGTGTCAAAGCATTGTGTGTTACAACCACTACTTAGCTAAAGAATATCACAAAGAAAACTTTTAAATAACGTGTATTGTTTTGTTGTTTTTTTTTTCTTTCCAAGCACAGAGTTGTTACTATGGCACTGAAATCCCTTTACCCTGTATGCTAAATTTAAAAACTGTACCTTATTTTCAGTAGCTTCAGTGTTAGAAGTCAAAATCATTCATATAAAAATAGTATAGTCTTTAGGCTCGCTCGCCATTTGTGCTCAAGCACATCACTAGTTTAGATATATGTATGGACGTATGTATGTCATTTTGTACTTTGACCCTCCGTATTTTTGTGTTCGCTCCGTGTTCGACCCCGTCCCAAACTTCACTAAACAGAATCCTCCGGTTTAGCGACCATTACCCGTATCACCTTAGAAATTGAATTGTTTACGGCTTGGAATTGTTTTGCGGGTGCAGTTAAAACTCAAAATCTTATGGGAGCTCCATTTCTATTCGAGTTAGTGGCGGTGGTAAATTAATATGCTATTTGTCACAGTTATAAGCCCTACTCAACAGTATTTACTTAAAAATGCATTGTCCACTAGACGAACCACGAAGGTAAGTCTTGCGTAGGTATGTTCAGTTGTGTGAAAGTATTGTGCGTTACAACTACTATTAAGAATATCACAAAGAAAATTTTAAACAACGTGATTGATTTTGTTGCTTCTTTTTCAATTCAAACTGTTGCGGTATGACATTGAAACCCCTTTACCTCATACGTAATTTAAAAACTCAACTTTATTTTAATAGCTTGAGTGTTAGTTGTTAAAATCAAATTTAACAATAGTGTAGTTTAAGGCTCGCTCGCCATTTGTGCTCAAGCACACCACTAGTATATATGTATGTATGGATGGATGGTACGTATGCTCTTTAAACGCGCGCGGGGGAACTTTTTTCTCCTAAAAACACGACTATTTAGGCTTGACTCCAGTTTATTCTGAAACTACAGCATTAAGCAAACCTTACTTTATACTTAAGCTCCAAAGTATGAGAAAATTCCTGCTAAAACGCTTGTTTTCAAGACACAAAAAGTTGATTCGACAGGTTACTATGGCATTGAAGACCCTTTTCCAGACTTAATTTCAAAACTTCGCCGGAGTTGGTTGTCAAGAGCCGTTGGTAGTCAGAATGCTGTAGTATTAATGCTAAGGAAGCTACTACTTCTCGAGGGAAGCTGAGATAAGTACGTAATTCCATATTTGTTAGCTAAATATGCAAAATTAACTCTGGCCTGTAGTTAAGAGCTTGTTAACAGTGACTGGTAAATTCAAATAGTCAGATTGGCTCAAATTTGGTACTACAAAAGTTACCACTGCTCAAGAAAATGAGGTAAGAAAGTAATTTTGTATTTGTGTGTTAAAATTGATTGTCTTTTGTTTTTGTAGGTGAGAGCTTGTTGTCAAGAATTCAAGGTAATTCAGATGGTCAAAGTAACTTCAATTTCATACTACAGAAGTTATCACTACTCAAGAATGATGTAAGTAGTAATTCCATATTTGTTGGCTAAAATTACAAATAATAACACTGGTTTATTTTTATCGTAGCTGAGAGCTTGTTCAAGAGTTACTGGTGATTGAGATTATCAGAATGGTTGATGTTTGATACTACAAAAGTTACCATTAATCAGGTAAGAGAGTGATTTTGTATTTGTTTGCTGAAATCAAATGTCATAACTGCTATTATAGTGTTTGCATGAAGTAAGCTAAAACATAGTCACATTTTATGTTACCTAACTATCAGCAAGCACACCACTATTTTATTTATTTATTTGTATATATGTTTGGACGTACGTATGTCATTTTGTACTTTGACCCTCGCGTTTTTGTGTTAGTTATGTGGTCGACCCCGTCCCAAATTGCACTAAACAGAATCCTCTGCTTTATCGATCAGTACCCGTATCACCCTAGAAATTGAATTGTTTACCGTTTTGAATTCTTTTGTGGGTGCACTTAAAACGTGAAAACTTAAGGGACTTCCATTTCTATTTGAGTTAGTGGCGGTGGTAAGTCAATGCGCTATAAGCCGTGCGCAACAGTATTTACTTGAAATTACATTGTCCACTAGACTACTGCGAAGGTAAGTCTGTGTAGGTGCATGTCCAGTTGTGTCAAAGCATTGTGTTACAACCACTACTTAGCTAAAGAATATCACAAAAAAAACTTTTAAATAACCTGTATTGTTTTGTTGTTGTTGTTTTCCTTCCAAGCAGTTACACAGAGTTGTTACTATGGCACTGAAATCCCTTTACCCTGTATGCTAAATTTAAAAACTGGACCTTATTTTCAGTAGCTTCAGTGTTAGAAGTCAAAATCATTCATATAAAAATAGTATGGTCTTTAGGCTCGCTCGCCATTTGTGCTCAAGCACATCACTAGTGTTATTTACTAATATGAAATGAGTGTTCATATTTTCCAGTTGCTGATAACATTAAAAACTTAAAAAATTATGATTATTATGGAAAACAGGAAGATGGAAGTAGATACAAAATGTCAGCACTTGTGTTTTGTATAATCTAGCCAAGATAGTTACTTCAGTTATCATATGTTGTTACATTACAGCTATTTTGCCACCCAAACCATATTCAGATACAATTACCAATATTTAGTGGATAGCGAACTATTAAAGATATTAGAGTTACAACTGCGAGAGGCCTGTTGATAAATTGATTTGTTTCTGATAAATTTCCAATGACAAAAAACTTCACATATGATCCTGTAAATCGTAAATGGCAGCATAGCCCACTGAACAAACAGGTAGTGAGATATTATCAGTAGTATACTAAATTGTGCCAAAATAAGTTATATTAAAAGAATCACAATGCCCATGACACTAAGTTATTTATTTTGCTAATCCATGCCAGACAAAATGGATGATATGGCTTGGTATAGTTACTTATGCTGATTGAGGTTATTGAAAGAATTGAAATTATTAGCCATTACTTAAACTAGAGAGTCAAGCAGAATGTCACTAGCCATCTAGACTGCAATGTAACTATTAATAATTGAGTAGCATTCTTTTAGTGGTTACGATATCTATCAAAAACATCTTTAAAATGTCTATATTTAAAGAATTATGGCTTAGCTGTCCTTGCCTTTAATCTGTAGGGTTTTCCCCCAGTGCAAAATGGAGCAGGAGTTCTTTCAAGAGCTTACCTCTGAATGGAAAAAACCATCTTCCACCAATTGAAAGATCTTCAGAAGAAGGTTTCTCTCAACTATATATCATTCCAATATACCTCACAGTGTATTTTTTATGGGTAATGTGCTGATGGCCTCTAAACAACCATTTATTTAGCATGAGCAAATCCATGAAATTCTATAGCATGTCTTAGCAGTCTTTTAGTTTGTCAGCATTGACCATGACCACTAGCTCACCTTTAATGGTGGAACCAGCTGGGTAATAGTGCAGGTTGCTCTAAACAATCTCAATAGTCTTCACCATTATGTAGGAGTTCCCAGCTATTGTTGCATGACGTGATTGAATGACAACTCATTTCTACACAGTTTGTCCTTCACCTATATGATAATGATATGTTAGTCTAGCTAGCCAGACCATTTACCAACTTCTTTAAGTCAGGTAAATGGTCTTGCTAGTCAGATTAATGACTTGAATTGCTTATGATAGTTAATCGATGAAAGGCACAGTTTTTCAACACTAATTGCAGTTCAGTGATCAATGTCAGACTTGTCTAAGAATGAGTAAAAGTGCTGACCACACTCCCACCTTCTACAAAGGCTTCTCTTGCTACAAATATAACTCAGAAATTTTCTTAGGATAAATCTGGTGTGCACATACATAATAACCTCCTATGTACTAGCAAGAATCACCCATCATTTTGTTCTGAATTAATAAAAAAAAGAACAAAACCTTAAGCAGACATATTTATAAAGATAGTCTGTGTAGCCTCAGGGTTATCAACTGAGTTTGTGTTCCTTTCATGTGCATCATTTGTTTTTTCTCCTTTTATTCTTGTTCTGTTTCTACTTAATCTGTTTCAAGTTTTCTAGATGTTTGCTGTACATTTGCAAAGTATGCTAAAGAATGCCAAAAGGCATCAATGCTTCTCCAAAGAACATGTTTGTAAATATCCACTCCACATCAGTGATCAACATAGGCAACTACTCAGCCAACGAAGTGAGATACTTTATTAAAAACAAGCCTAAAATGTAATGTTGGAAGTTTAACGACGTTTTAAATACCTGAACAGGGGGTGTAAGTCCCTGAGCTCAATTTGGGAAGAAATGAAGGACCAACCCAGTAGTGGGCAACATGCAAACAATCCAGGGCCTTAGCTAGAGTAGCTGTAGCTGTCAACAAGTTGGCAGAGATAGGCTTAGGTTAGTATAATTTTAAGAGACAAGCACATAACAGTAAGACTGAATAACAACTGAACCAACATGTGGTCACACCAGAGCAATAAGCATGTGCATAAACACCCGCACACACATACAAAAACAATTAACACACAATTCAATGAGTCCAGCTCAGTCCTTCAGTGCATGTAGTGCACTGCACCTTAATGGCGATTGTTCGGTTCAGCAGATCCCGAACAATACCCACTATCATTCATCTCCACACTAGTGAATTATTTCCATCTTTAAAATAAGTTAACTGAACTATTGATATCATGTCAGAAAGCTACTACTTCTCCTACATGCTTCGGTGGACAAGAATCAAGATTGCTTAATTAATTGATGAGCATTGTTGTCGTATCTTTTCACAGCAACTTTATTTCCAGTTAACATTCAAGATTATTGTATTCTAATTATTGCACCCACAATCATAGAATCATAGGATGACTAAGCATGCGTATAGTAGATACATGGTAAGGAAGGCAGTGAAATATATCACAATTGTGAATTTATCTGTTGCAATTACATACTACTCTTTTTTGTAGTAGATAGTCACTACAACTATAGCTATAAAATTTAAATACAATGTTTTCTTGAGAATGAAAAGGTCATTGTTGCAGTCAACATATATAATTTTCATGGGAGAAATGCTATAAAAATTTATCTAGAGAACTGCAAACTAATAGGAGTATGAGGTATCCTTTGTATGGCATGAGCAAACAACTTCATCTAGAGGCAATAGGATTGACAAGAAAGATTTATGCATGTGTGTGTTTTTTCTATGTGTTTCTGTGTGTTTGTGTGCGTGTTTATGTGAGTAAAATTCTGCTACTTCAGGTAGTACTCATTTTGCATACATTTCTATCAGCATAATAACGAAAGCTGACTAGGATCCTTAATTTCATTGTACTGTGAATGTTGAGTGATTATGAGGGTTGCCTCCTTGCTGTCTTAATTAGCAGAAGATTGTACTTAAGTGTGTATTCCTGAAGTTGAGTCTTGTCATGTCAACACAACATACTTGACATTAAATGATACGCAATACTATTGCAAAATGATGCAAGATGACTGATCAAATTACATTATTTTGACGCCAAAATTACTGAATTAAGAGTAAGTGATATAAAGCAACAGAACTTTATGCTAGCATATATTAGAACATAACTTAATGCATAAGATACATGTTACTATTTACAGATAGAGAATACAGAATATTCACCTTTCATCTACTACAATATGACAATTATAACAAAACAACTGCAACAAAAAGAATTTTTGCATAATTGAAGGAAGCACAAAAGCATATCTTTTACATGCATCTTCTACATCATATTCTACATGCATCTTGATTCTTGTCCACCGAAGCATGTAGGAGAAGTAGTAGTTTCTGACATGATATCAATAGTGCTAAGTAATTCAGTTTACTTATTTTAAAGATGGAAATAATTCACTAGTGTGGAGATAAATGAAAGTGGGTATTTAAAACGTTGTTAAACTTCCAACATTACATTTAGGCTTGCTTTTAATAAAGTATCTCACTTCGATGGCTGAGACAGGTGGTTGCTATAACTCTATAACTACTGGGGCAATGAGCTTGCTCAATACAGCCATGATGTGATAATGTGATTTATCTTAAGGGTCACGTACCTAATAACATTGTGAAGATATCTAGAGTGGAATAATTATATTTATTCCACCCTAGATATCTTCACAATGTTTCTTTAGGTACATGACTGTGAAGTGAAATACGATATTTCACAGTTTTTATTTCAAGCCAGCAGCAAGCTAATTAGCTACCCTTGTAGTTATAGCAACCCAAACTTGCCACTTTTTCCTGGTTTTTACATCTACCTTCTCTGGTGCAAGCTGCTAAAATATCAGCTGTGTGTGTGTGTGTGTGTGGGTGGGGGGGGGGGGGGGGCCTACAACCAATTTTTACCAGTGAGTTACCAGTCCTATAGTACAAAGAGGCTTTATTTTCATTTATTTTATATTATATACATATAATACTAGCACAGGTGGCATTAACTATCGTACCTAGATTATCTGTTGAAGCAAGGCTTCTTAGGGATAAGCCACTGAGATGCTGAAATGTCTTTGATGTTAGCTTTTTACAATATTAACACACTTAAATTAATTACTTAAAATCATTTACCTATGATGTTCAAAAATCATTTTTTCTTAACAGTGAGGACATGCAGATGGTGTATGATGTGGCGGAAAGAATTAGATAAGGATTAGCCACTAAAAGTATTACAAGTGCTACTATTCACATCTCTCAAAGGCTAATTTTTTCAGTACTATATCCAGAAACATCTGTAGCAGCTGGTACAAATGATGCCTTTAAGAATCTAATTAGTGTGGATCTTATCATAGCAACAGATTTTGTGATGTGGTTACAGAAATTATGTATTGAGGTTATCAGCGGTTGGCTTTTCAAACTCTTAAGATAGAGTCATACATAATTGACTTTGATGGTCTGATTGACTGGTGTCAACATAAGCCATTGTAGTATTAGTTGACAGAGCTATAATCGCTATAAAAGCTCAGAGCCAATTCCACTAGTTAGTGATTGAAACGAGTTCATAATGGCAGTTTTATTAACGTTTTTTGTATTAAACGCGTTAGCCTTAAGTAAGAAAATTGGCTTTAAGTTGTGTCCTTCCTCTTACTGTTATTATGTTACCTTCAAGTACAGCCAGTACTATTTACAGAACCTAAATTGTTACTTTAAGAATTTGTCTTAAAAATTCACTTTGAAATACTGGAAGCTCCATTCATAAATATTATCCTTTTATTTTTCTTTATGTGTAGATTGTTTTTGTCATAATCTTCAAACGCGGAACTCATCTAGAGAATGTGATATATTGAGAGGAAGGCCTGGAAGGGATGGTCTACCAGGAAGAGATGGCCGAGATGGATCTCCAGGGAGAGATGGTCGGGTGTGTAGATATGGAATTGCTGGACCTAAGGGACAAAGAGGCGCCCACTCGCGGACTGAGGTCCCTAGGTCGAAGGTACGAGGTTTCCGGTTTTAGGTCGAAGGTATCCGGTACGCATGCGCACATTCGCGGGGCAACTAGGTCCTAGGTCGAAGGTAAATAAACGCGCGGGCACCTCTGCAGCACTCTTGGTCCAAGGTCAGAGGTAAATAGACGCGCGTGCAGTGCAAATGCAGCTGCGTTTTACTTCCGCAAAGAAGCATTTCGTTGCGTTTGGCGTACGTACAGTTTCTTACTAAGCGTTCCGATAGCGATTATTCCATTTCTTCAATGGCTCAGAAGCGAACCCACCATTTCAGAGGCTTAAGCCAGTACTCTGAGCAGCTCATGGACCTTGCAGAAGGCGGTCGAGTGTTCGAAGGGAGAGGCCAGCAGCCAAGAAACAAGGATGTCTTGAAGCAGATCGCTGCCATCAAGGCCTGCAAGAAAGGATCCTTTTTTGGCAAGGACAAGCCCTGCACTTGTGGCTGGCACGACAGAGCTGCTGCCAGAAAGGAGGCCAGGCAAAAGGCAGCATCAGGTAAATACAAAAATATATTCATAAATGAATAAATAAGGTGTTGGTAAATAAAATAAACAAAAAAAAGTTAAATGTTTATATAACAAGTGACTGAAATACAAATTGAATATTCATGAAATAAATGATATCATTATTCAATAATTATGAGTAAGCAATCTATTAACTAATAACTATAAAGAAGCAGTTTATTACTAAATGATTAAGTATTAAATTAAAAAAAATCTATTAATGCACGCTTACAAATATCAATTGCATGTACCTAAATGAAAGAAAGCATAATATCCATTTCGTTAATTAAAAATAATAATAAATAATTACAAGAAAGAATGCAATGCATTAATGAATGAACGCTTCAAATACGAACTGATTAAAGTAAAGTATAAATGAATACATAAAACATGTACAAATATATACATTATTACACATAATGTAAAATGCATAAGCAAATCAGTGAAGGAATGAATGAATAAGCAAATAAATTTATTACAGGATTACAGAAGTGCATTCATAGTATGCCAACATGAAATCATTTTGCACAGGTTCATCTTCTGCTAGTGCTTCGCAGGTCTCTCCTGGACCAGCACCATCAGATGAACTTTCATCTTCCCTAGCAGGTGTGTATTGTTTGTATTTGATGTACACTTGTACCATTGTGTACTGTATTGTCTCATTTGAGAAAATAGTTTGCTTAGCATACTCGTAAATGATGAGGTATCAATTGAGTAAATGCACAGTCGGCTGGTCAACAACGCGAAAATTATACATATCACCTAGTAGTTAATTGTATGAATTCCTTCAACAATTCAGTCTCAGTTGTATATACGAGTGACCTAGTGGATAGACTTCTACATTATTGTGCATAGGGTATTATTTACAATAGTGTACATTACAATTTCTGAGAGATGAGTGTGTAACCCGAGCAGCAGATGTGGTGGGAGGTTGTACATGTAATTAGTAGCCATGAATGGTGAATGGGTCTAAATGTACACTAAATGATTTGGAAAAGGAGAAGGGAGGGTTATTAATGTTTTGTTGAGCTGGTCCAGCAAATTCAACTGAGTCAGTACCATGATGACTTGAAATGGATTGATTGTATTAGGATAGGTTAATATTAATGTGTATATGTGGATCTGTTAACATGTACTAATAGTATTTCGATCATTAATCTGTTCGCATTAATTTGTCTGTTGCATTGATTTTAATATCATGTTCTTTTTTTTCTTATTTTTTTCCTTGCGTAGGTTCATCTGCTCATATTACTTTGCTCTCTTCTGAGCCAGCAACTTCAGAACCACTTCAACGTCGTTCTCAAGCAGGTAAATATCATTTTTGAATCATGTACATGATTTTGCAACTGCCTTGTCTCGCGGTTAAATCTCCATTCAGTAAAGGTATTAAGTCTTCCTTCTCATGTTGTTTCAGGTTCCACTCCTGCAATCACCGTACTGATGCCTTCGTCAGTAACTCGTTCACAAATGGAGTGCTCAACTCCAACAGGTACAGTTCACTTGTTGTAATATATTATGATTAAGTTTATTCACGAGTTAATCGTGGTAGGACTATATACATTATTTAATAGGATGATACATGTCCGTCACCATCATGTGATAATATCTGCATGTACACTATAGTGTTCAAACTTTAATCGACCTGATCAAGTAATGTGGTACTGACTCAGTTCTATTTGTGAAACAAGTTGGAATATCCAGCTCAAGCTCTGATGCAGTCTTTAATCTATTAACATCAATTAATTATACACCTCCAGTTGACACCTGAACTGCAGCTCTGGTTACACAGCATTTTAAGAGCTCATTCCTAGTCAGTTTAGTACTGCCAAATTTGTAACCCTTAACCAAAGACAGTGTGTGATTTATATATAATAATAATTATTCCCAATCAAAACCAAGTACCCCTTGCAGGCTCCCTAATCACTTATTGCACAATAGAAATGGTGATGCACTCTCTACCAAAGAGACTAAATATGATGGTCAAGAAGCAATGAGCAGTAATAAATATTTAAAGAGGCTCATTGTAATCTCCTCAAACAGCATGCAGCAACTTCAGCAAGCCGAATTTAAATTTATTTTATTTTTATAATGTTTTTCAGTTCAACACAAGCACTGGCAACTGGTGGTGTGGCCAACACCATTGTATATTCAGTCACACTAGGCATTTATGCAATTGCAAACCCAGGATCTGCCCATTCCACTTAGGCATTTATGCAATTGCAAACCCAGGATCTGCCCATTCCACTTAGGCATTTATGCAATTGCAAACCCAGGATCTGCCCATTTCACTTAGGCATTTATGCAATTGCAAACCCAGGATCTGCCCATGTAGCCATTAACACTAATAAATGTCATTGTGGCTGTAACCTGAGGAGTGGTTTATTCATAAGCAAACCACCAACTTGAGAACAACAAGGTGATGACAATGACAATTTCCTGATGCTTATTTCTTTAGATGCTGCATACCATTATTATTATTATTATTATTATTATTATTACTATTACTATTATTATTGCTGTTGTTGCTGTTATTGTTATTATTATACTATTACTTAATGCTTTCAGCTTCAAGTGTTGGTGCAGTTTCTACTGCCAGTGTTCAGCCATCCACCAGCACAAGCACACGATCAGACCAACCCAAGACTGCAACTGGACCAGCACCTCCCAAATGCGACAAAAGCAACTTCCAGTCACCTACTATTGCTGAACTGAGGGCCATTGGAATTGGTCTTAAGAAGTCTCCAGGCAAGTTGGACCTGATAGTGTACTGCCCTATGAGCGGCCGCTGTCCTCATTGTAATTCGATGATGATATCAGCAAATTCAGTGGGGAGTCGCAAGCTCATTTATGCCATACCTTGGCCTAAGTCTCTCGTTGGCATAGACATGCGCTGTGGAAAGTGCAAGAAGCATTGGCTGACGCACGATCCGAAATATGTCAGCACTCTGCCAATGTCAGTTCAGCTCCAGCAAACGTGCATTTCAACAAAGGGCAATGGAACCGACTTGTCCTTGATCCGTATGCTGAGATCAGGCGTGACAGTGGCACAGGTGGAGAGACTTGTGCAGGAGGAAGTTACACAGCACTATCTCCACCTCAAGTCTGAATATATCACTCTTTGGGATAAGGTAACGTTATGTATAATGATGATGAAAATGACGATGATCACGAGTTTTCTTTTAATACTCCAGTAATCTCCCTCAAAATTGTTTTATTATTAATAATTATATTATTAATAATAGTAATAATAGTAGTAATGATGATGATGATTGTAATGATAATGGTAATGATAATAATAATGATGATGATAATAATAATAATAATAATAAAAATCATTATAATAATAATTATAATAACGATGAATAATAATGATGATAATGATAATAGCTAATGATAGTATAGTAATGATAATGATGATAATAATAGCAACAGTTCAATAATACTATGATAGTAACTATGTCGTCTCTTCCCTCAGTACTGTAGTAAGCTCTCATAAATGTATTACTTTAGGTTGCGGCCATGAGTGGTATTGGAAGAGTCAATGTGGCATCTCGTGATGCTTTCCCTCCACTACCTTCCCATTACATCCCTTGCCGACCTCATCTCACATTGTTGTTCATCAGGGACTACTTGGACAACAAGCCTTACATCATGAGGGAGTTGCGTACCGTCCTCAGTAGTCACAGTCTTGCAGTGGATCACCAACGCAAGGTCATTAAGAGAACCCTTGGTGGTGGGGTGGTAGGCCATGGTGGACAGACATTCACTATTTGTGGAGATTTTGGTCTTGTGTGTGGAGTTTATGCTGTTCCAGACACCTCCTTCAACTGGGGTAGGCAGGCCATGGCTGAAATAGTCGAGAGGCACGAGTCAGCGGGAGTAGAGTTGCCTCGTTCGTTGTACATGGACTGTTCTTGCTGCAATGGCAAGCCAGGATTTCGTCGGTTGCCTCTACAGCCCCCAGGCACAAGTGCATTGGCTTTGTGGCGCTCAAAGTTCACCATCAAACTGGATGCCATGCATCTGATGCTGCGCATTGGAAGAGAAATGAATGCCGAGCATCCACGCCGGAAGAAGTTTTTAGTGGACCTCAGTCGAGCAATTTTCTTCCAACACGAGGGAGATTACCAGAGTTTGATGGAGGCAAAGAAGGCAGCTGGGCTTGATGGGCCTCCAACGCGGACAGAGAGGGTCAAGTTCATCCGTAGAATAGTCGGAGATCCAGACAGCGTGGCTGACAGGATGATGTTAGTGCTTCAAGGACACAGGGAACTGGATAATCAGTGCAGGATTCAGGCTGAAGCAGCAGGGATGAAGATATCAGACTTGTCAGTCGCAGATGTGGCATATCCCCTCATCACAAAGAGGGTGATAGAGGTGTTCAAGCTCCAGCTGATTCATGTGCGGAATGGATGCATTTCCGATGAGATGGATCATTTGCCATATGTGAGAGTTGGTACCATCAACTTTCATTCCACAGGTCACCAGTTGGAGCATTATCGATCGTTGCGTGGCACCAGCAAAGTTGAAGCAGTCCATTCCGTGCTGGACAGAAACTTCTACACCCAGCGTGGCATTGGAATGGAAATCTTCGATGCACGCCTGGGATGGTGGATTCTTTCCTACAACCGTCGTCGCCTGCGCGCTCTTGGAAAGAAGATTCCACCAGATACCATGCCACCTAAGGTATGCCTATAAAAGCAAGATTGTTGCATTGCTGCACATGTTCATGGTCATGCTCACAACAGCTGTTAACAACAACTAGGTGGAATCAAATTACCACTTATTCTATTTATCTCATTAGCTATGGCCTGGTCTGTCATACTATTTTTTTTTTTTAATTTGTTACTACAGGTTTGCGAGCACTACATTGGGCAAGGGATCACCTCCAGCTATCCAGACTGGACAATAGCAGCAGCAGGTACGGAGACCAATCTCAAGATTGGGTACGAGTATGGATGCTCTGTGGCAGGAGTTGCTCACATTGAGGTCGATTTCAATGAAGAAATGGCTGCTAATGAGACTGTGCCCGATATAATTGATGAATCGTCAATAGTGGCTACGTCAGCTGAGGTAAGACTTTCAATAAATAATTAAATCAAAGATAACTAAAATGGAAATGAATAACTTTGCCAGTTAACGCACTAGAGACAGCTAACAATATTATTTACTTAATCTTATTTGAACACCAACATTATATTGTGCCTTTGTTCATGTTTCAGGTAATGGAGGAACTTGGGCTTGAGGAAGCTGACCTGCACGAGCCTGATGAAGGTGAAGATCAGCATGGATCGACTCTATCCAGCTCCACCCACACCAGCACTACCACCCACACCAGCACTACCACCCACACCAGCGCTACCACCCACACCAGCACTTCCTGCACTAGCACCACCCCCAGCTCTGCTACAGCTAGCACCTCATCTTCTGCTGGCTCCACCTTCAGCTCTGCTGCAGCTAGCACCAGCTCCGACACACGTGACTGGAGAAATGTGCCACTGCCCGAAGCCACACCTCGACGTCATCGAAACGTTCCACGACTTCGTGCAATGGGAGGACAGATTGTGTGTGTGCCTCCAGACTTCAATGAAGCAATGCTGGCTATTTGGGAGGAACTGTGGTGTGCAATGCCAGAGACCGGTAATATGTCGCCAATGGTGCATGAGCTCCTGAAATTGTACAAGGAGCGATGCAAGGAGGAGTTGGATCGACCGAGGACTTCCTCTGAACCTCCTCCAGCATTGTTACCAGTCTCATTTGCCCAAGCAAAAAACTGGATTTTAAAACAACAGAGATCTCGATCACAGGCTATTGAAAGTGGAGCTGTCAATGAGGAAGCTCGCTCAGTAGTTACTGAATTAAGTTTCTCCTTGTCTGAACAGGCATCAGCAGCTATGGAGCTCTTGGAACAACCTGTGCAGCAAGCCACTCCAGTCTTTATTTCACCAGCACTGTCACTTGGACCAGAGCCAGTCACTGCTGAAGAGAGAGCACAGGAAAGGAGGGAGAAACAGACACGCAAGAGGACAGAATTGACCCCAAGGACTGCTGGTAAGGAAAAGGCAAAAGCACCCAAGCGGAAGAGGGCCCTTTCTCCAGAATCGCAGCAGAGGAGAGAGAAAGCATTGGCTCGCCTACAGGAATTGGGTGTCCAGCCACTTCCGGTCAGTTTAAAGTTTTATTAATAATCTAAATTATACACCTTGGCTAATAACAAAGATAACAGCAACAACAGTAATAATAATGTTAGTTGTATTCATAATAATAATGGTGAATAATAGTATTTGGTGTAATACTAGTTAGCAATAATAACAGTAATATATATATACTAATAGGAGTAATAATAGTAGTAGTAATAATAGTAGTGATAATAGCGGTATTAGTAATAATGGTTATAATAGTATTAACTATATTAGTAGTAGTATTAATAATAATAGGGATAGTAGTAATTGGTAATAATAGTAACAATAGTGGTAGAAATAATAATATTAATAATTATAACAATAATAATAATAATAATAATAATAATAATAATAGTAATAACACTTGTGCTTCCTGTATTGAAGTCATGGAAGAATTCTTACATCAAAAATGAAAATAAGTATTGATTGTGGGTTTAAGCATTAGGTCATGTCCCCAAACCAAGATAGCGAGGTTAGACAATGTGTACAAAAACTTTTGTCAATTACAATATTTTTTTCATAATTTATAGGAATCTGATATAGTAGGAAAGCGTCCTTGTCACATTTGTGGACAATTTCGTACATCTAAAGATGTTACACCAGATGGAGAAGTCCACCGAGTACTTGGACGATCGAACAAAATTTGGTGCCCTTACGCTGATGGCAAAGAGGTATTACTGCAGTTTGAGAAAGAGAAGAAGGAAAGAACATTGGCTACATGGAGGAAAGCCAATGAGGCAAAAAGGATGAAACGACAACCTGAGTAATACCAACTGCCATGGCACCAAATCACATCATTTTGCTCACTTCACTTCGTTCTACTGCTAGTCCACTTCGTGCCACTCTACAACACTTCCAACCAAGAACACTCCACAGCACTTCTAAGCAGCAACACTCCACAGCACTTCAACATTTCCACAGCACTTCCACAGCACTTCTTAGCAGCAAAGACTCCACAACACATTCCACAGCACTTCCACAACACTTCAACATTTCCACAGCACTTCACTCCACAGCACTTCACTCCACAGCACTTCAACATTTCCACAGCACTTCACTCCACAGCACTTCACTCCACAGCACTTCAACATTTCCACAGCACTTCACTCCACAGCACTTCTGAGCAGCAAAGACTCCACAACACATTCCACAGCACTCCCACAACACTCCCACAGCACTTCAACATTTCCACAACACTTCTACTGCACTTCCACAGTACTAATAAGCAGCAACATTCTACAGCACTGCAAAAGATAAGTTCATGTTTCTATATTATTCATCCCCTTGAATATCCTCACATCATAGCTTAAATCTCACATGAGAAAGGATCATCACTGGAAGCCATAGTGTTGAATCAACACTATGGCTTCCAGTGATGATCCGATACAGGTGAAGAAAAGTTCAGCAGGTGAAGAAGAAGTCTTGCAGGTGAATAAAAGAAGCTAAATCCTGCAAGTGAAGGAAGCAAGGAAGCAAGGAAGCAAGGAAGCAAGGAAGCAAGGAAGCAAGGAAGCAGGGAAGCAAGGAAGCAAGGAAGCAAGGAAGCAAGGAAGCAAGGAAGCAGGGAAGCAAGGAAGCAAGGAAGCAAGGAAAATAAATCTTGCAGGTGAAGAATAAGTCCTGCAAGTGAAGAAAAGCAATGAAGTCCTGCTGGTGAAGATGACCTGCTGGTCACATTGGCAAGGAGATCGCAGCTTTAAATGTACCAAGCTATTTTGTGGTGTATGCCATTAACCTCAATCTATACAGCTTAATTTCAGAGTCTACTATTTAATTAGGCATTTAAATATGTTTATGTTCTTTGCTATTATTCTTTTATTGTTGATATGTTTATCTTTTAGATGAAAGCACTCTTGTTTCAATGAAGCCAGCCATGGAGACTGAGGAGATGTGTGCAGTACTACCTGTTCGTGATGGTGTTGGCTGAGAACTCGACTATGCCAGGTTGCTGACAGTACTGCCTACAGTTTGTCCACATCTGCTGAATACAACCGAACTTCCATGCTTGTTTCATAGTCAATCTTCAACTTATTAATTTAATGTACCCTCAATCGTTCAAATACCCTTCAATCTACTTTTATATTGATTAAAATAATCATGAAAATTTGAATATTAAAGATTAGTTGAAAATAATAAAAATTAGTTGATAAAGATTAGAAAGATTGAAGTAAGTTGAAAGAAAATAATAATAAATAAAAATTAGAAAATTAGTTGAAATAAATTAGAAATTAGAAATTAGAAATAAATTAGAAATTAGAAATTAGAAATAAATTAGAAATTAGAAATTAGAAATAAATTAGAAATTAAAAAAATTAGTTTGATCGAATAATATCTTTTATTTTTTTTTCCTCCTTTTCTTTTTTTTCTTTTTTCAAACATTTCCTCAAGTATTTTTCGTATTTTTTTTCTTTTTCTTCTTTTCTTTTTTTTTTTTCATTCTGGTTGATCCATTCCAGTTCTGCCTTGATTCTTCTCTCCAACTCTTTCTCCCTCCTCTCTTCTTTATCCTTCTTTCTCTTTCCATCACTCTCTCTCTGCCACCTCTGTCTTCTCTCTTGTTCCCTTCTTCTTGAGTCTCTTTCTCTCTGCCTTTGCCTTTGTCTTATCTCTTTATAGTGTCTTTCCCTCTCTCTTCTCTCCCTCTCTCTCTGCGTTCTTTCAAACGCAATCCTCCTCCTCCTTCTCTCCACTTCTCTTTCTGAGGGGGCAGAGGGAGCCGGCAGGGAGGGGGCAGAGGGAGCCGGCGGGGCAGAGGGAGCCAGCAAGGCTGAGGGGGAAGAGGGAGCCGGCAGGGAGGGGGCAGAGGGAGCCGGCGGGGCAGAGGGAGCCGGCAGGGCTGGCAGGGCAAAGGGAGCCGGCGGGGCTGAGGGAGCCGAGGGAGCCAGGGATCCACCCTTCAAACTACATTTATTGAAAGAATATCGTGTAAAAAAAGACCAATGCACTCCACAGACAACTGCATGCTAACTTGTGCTCTTCATTCACAAGTAAATAGTCAAAAATTATATATAATAAATCTTAATGTTTCGTTAAATGGTTTAAGCATAGGTATATTAATAGCAGTTTTTTTTTAAAAAATGCACACAGTTGCTCATGAAAAACTGAGACTCTTGAGTGCATGCTGCTAATTACACAACTAACAAGCCTCGTTAATATCAAGATTAGCTTAACCTTCAAACATGTCTATTTATGGCACTGGACAGCAGCAAGTGCATGCACTACAAGCATTAACTATGTTGCTGGTTCACAACTGACAAGTCTTCCTAATATCTGAATCAAGATTAGCTTGACATAATACTGCTAATGACTCTAGACAGCATGCTGCTATTTCACAACTGGCCAGCCCCACTAAAGATAGGCTTAATATATGCAGGAATATCTTAACAGTGTTGTGCTCACCTTCCTTCCCTGGCAGAAAAAAACCTTGAGTAGAGTTGCTGCATAAAGCTGAACACCGTTGCTACTACAAGACTGCGAGTGCTGCGTCTGGACCTGCTTTTCTAGCGTAGTGAGCGCTTGCGCTGCGGACAATGGGCGTTGGGAACTAGGTAATTGGCCACAAAAATGTTACACACCCGAAGGCTAGGCTGCACGGGGCTCGGCCCAAGATCAGTTTTTGGGGAAAAAACTGAGTTCGATTCCCACTGAATGTCACATTTTTTTTTTATTTTAGAGTTTTTCACTTAGAAACTCTCTCCTCCTCTTTCTTTCTCTCTCTCCCCCCTTTTCCCCTCTCCTCTCCCTCTTTTCCCCATTTTTTTTCCGTGTCCATGTCTTTCCCCCTCGTTCAGTCCTTTATACCCCAGCCCGACAAAGAGGCGCCCACTCGCGGACTGAGGTCCCTAGGTCGAAGGTACGAGGTTTCCGGTTTTAGGTCGAAGGTATCCGGTACGCATGCGCACATTCGCGGGGCAACTAGGTCCTAGGTCGAAGGTAAATAAACGCGCGGGCACCTCTGCAGCACTCTTGGTCCAAGGTCAGAGGTAAATAGACGCGCGTGCAGTGCAAATGCAGCTGCGTTTTACTTCCGCAAAGAAGCATTTCGTTGCGTTTGGCGTACGTACAGTTTCTTACTAAGCGTTCCGATAGCGATTATTCCATTTCTTCAATGGCTCAGAAGCGAACCCACCATTTCAGAGGCTTAAGCCAGTACTCTGAGCAGCTCATGGACCTTGCAGAAGGCGGTCGAGTGTTCGAAGGGAGAGGCCAGCAGCCAAGAAACAAGGATGTCTTGAAGCAGATCGCTGCCATCAAGGCCTGCAAGAAAGGATCCTTTTTTGGCAAGGACAAGCCCTGCACTTGTGGCTGGCACGACAGAGCTGCTGCCAGAAAGGAGGCCAGGCAAAAGGCAGCATCAGGTAAATACAAAAATATATTCATAAATAAATAAATAAGGTGTTGGTAAATAAAATAAACAAAAAAAAGTTAAATGTTTATATAACAAGTGACTGAAATACAAATTGAATATTCATGAAATAAATGATATCATTATTCAATAATTATGAGTAAGCAATCTATTAACTAATAACTATAAAGAAGCAGTTTATTACTAAATGATAAAGTATTAAATTAAAAAAAATCTATTAATGCACGCTTACAAATATCAATTGCATGTACCTAAATGAAAGAAAGCATAATATCCATTTCGTTAATTAAAAATAATAATAAATAATTACAAGAAAGAATGCAATGCATTAATGAATGAACGCTTCAAATACGAACTGATTAAAGTAAAGTATAAATGAATACATAAAACATGTACAAATATATACATTATTACACATGATGTAAAATGCATAAGCAAATCAGTGAAGGAATGAATGAATAAGCAAATAAATTTATTACAGGATTACAGAAGTGCATTCATAGTATGCCAACATGAAATCATTTTGCACAGGTTCATCTTCTGCTAGTGCTTCGCAGGTCTCTCCTGGACCAGCACCATCAGATGAACTTTCATCTTCCCTAGCAGGTGTGTATTGTTTGTATTTGATGTACACTTGTACCATTGTGTACTGTATTGTCTCATTTGAGAAAATAGTTTGCTTAGCATACTCGTAAATGATGAGGTATCAATTGAGTAAATGCACAGTCGGCTGGTCAACAACGCGAAAATTATACATATCACCTAGTAGTTAATTGTATGAATTCCTTCAACAATTCAGTCTCAGTTGTATATACGAGTGACCTAGTGGATAGACTTCTACATTATTGTGCATAGGGTATTATTTACAATAGTGTACATTACAATTTCTGAGAGATGAGTGTGTAACCCGAGCAGCAGATGTGGTGGGAGGTTGTACATGTAATTAGTAGCCATGAATGGTGAATGGGTCTAAATGTACACTAAATGATTTGGAAAAGGAGAAGGGAGGGTTATTAATGTTTTGTTGAGCTGGTCCAGCAAATTCAACTGAGTCAGTACCATGATGACTTGAAATGGATTGATTGTATTAGGATAGGTTAATATTAATGTGTATATGTGGATCTGTTAACATGTACTAATAGTATTTCGATCATTAATCTGTTCGCATTAATTTGTCTGTTGCATTGATTTTAATATCATGTTCTTTTTTTTCTTATTTTTTTCCTTGCGTAGGTTCATCTGCTCATATTACTTTGCTCTCTTCTGAGCCAGCAACTTCAGAACCACTTCAACGTCGTTCTCAAGCAGGTAAATATCATTTTTGAATCATGTACATGATTTTGCAACTGCCTTGTCTCGCGGTTAAATCTCCATTCAGTAAAGGTATTAAGTCTTCCTTCTCATGTTGTTTCAGGTTCCACTCCTGCAATCACCGTACTGATGCCTTCGTCAGTAACTCGTTCACAAATGGAGTGCTCAACTCCAACAGGTACAGTTCACTTGTTGTAATATATTATGATTAAGTTTATTCACGAGTTAATCGTGGTAGGACTATATACATTATTTAATAGGATGATACATGTCCGTCACCATCATGTGATAATATCTGCATGTACACTATAGTGTTCAAACTTTAATCGACCTGATCAAGTAATGTGGTACTGACTCAGTTCTATTTGTGAAACAAGTTGGAATATCCAGCTCAAGCTCTGATGCAGTCTTTAATCTATTAACATCAATTAATTATACACCTCCAGTTGACACCTGAACTGCAGCTCTGGTTACACAGCATTTTAAGAGCTCATTCCTAGTCAGTTTAGTACTGCCAAATTTGTAACCCTTAACCAAAGACAGTGTGTGATTTATATATAATAATAATTATTCCCAATCAAAACCAAGTACCCCTTGCAGGCTCCCTAATCACTTATTGCACAATAGAAATGGTGATGCACTCTCTACCAAAGAGACTAAATATGATGGTCAAGAAGCAATGAGCAGTAATAAATATTTAAAGAGGCTCATTGTAATCTCCTCAAACAGCATGCAGCAACTTCAGCAAGCCGAATTTAAATTTATTTTATTTTTATAATGTTTTTCAGTTCAACACAAGCACTGGCAACTGGTGGTGTGGCCAACACCATTGTATATTCAGTCACACTAGGCATTTATGCAATTGCAAACCCAGGATCTGCCCATTCCACTTAGGCATTTATGCAATTGCAAACCCAGGATCTGCCCATTCCACTTAGGCATTTATGCAATTGCAAACCCAGGATCTGCCCATTCCACTTAGGCATTTATGCAATTGCAAACCCAGGATCTGCCCATGCAGCCATTAACACTAATAAATGTCATTGTGGCTGTAACCTGAGGAGTGGTTGATTCATAAGCAAACCACCAACTTGAGAACAACAAGGTGATGACAATGACAATTTCCTGATGCTTATTTCTTTAGATGCTGCATACCATTATTATTATTATTATTATTATTATTACTATTACTATTATTATTGCTGTTGTTGCTGTTATTGTTATTATTATACTATTACTTAATGCTTTCAGCTTCAAGTGTTGGTGCAGTTTCTACTGCCAGTGTTCAGCCATCCACCAGCACAAGCACACGATCAGACCAACCCAAGACTGCAACTGGACCAGCACCTCCCAAATTCGACAAAAGCAACTTCCAGTCACCTACTATTGCTGAACTGAGGGCCATTGGAATTGGTCTTAAGAAGTCTCCAGGCAAGTTGGACCTGATAGTGTACTGCCCTACTCATTGTAATTCGATGATGATATCAGCAAATTCAGTGGGGAGTCGCAAGCTCATTTATGCCATACCTTGGCCTAAGTCTCTCGTTGGCATAGACATGCGCTGTGGAAAGTGCAAGAAGCATTGGCTGACGCACGATCCGAAATATGTCAGCACTCTGCCAATGTCAGTTCAGCTCCAGCAAACGTGCATTTCAACAAAGGGCAATGGAACCGACTTGTCCTTGATCCGTATGCTGAGATCAGGCGTGACAGTGGCACAGGTGGAGAGACTTGTGCAGGAGGAAGTTACACAGCACTATCTCCACCTCAAGTCTGAATATATCACTCTTTGGGATAAGGTAACGTTATGTATAATGATGATGAAAATGACGATGATCACGAGTTTTCTTTTAATACTCCAGTAATCTCCCTCAAAATTGTTTTATTATTAATAATGATATTATTAATAATAGTAATAATAGTAGTAATGATGATGATGATTGTAATGATAATGGTAATGATAATAATAATGATGATGATAATAATAATAATAATAAAAATCATTATAATAATAATTATAATAACGATGAATAATAATGATGATAATGATAATAGCTAATGATAGTATAGTAATGATAATGATGATAATAATAGCAACAGTTCAATAATACTATGATAGTAACTATGTCGTCTCTTCCCTCAGTACTGTAGTAAGCTCTCATAAATGTATTACTTTAGGTTGCGGCCATGAGTGGTATTGGAAGAGTCAATGTGGCATCTCGTGATGCTTTCCCTCCACTACCTTCCCATTACATCCCTTGCCGACCTCATCTCACATTGTTGTTCATCAGGGACTACTTGGACAACAAGCCTTACATCATGAGGGAGTTGCGTACCGTCCTCAGTAGTCACAGTCTTGCAGTGGATCACCAACGCAAGGTCATTAAGAGAACCCTTGGTGGTGGAGTGGTAGGCCATGGTGGACAGACATTCACTATTTGTGGAGATTTTGGTCTTGTGTGTGGAGTTTATGCTGTTCCAGACACCTCCTTCAACTGGGGTAGGCAGGCCATGGCTGAAATAGTCGAGAGGCACGAGTCAGCGGGAGTAGAGTTGCCTCGTTCGTTGTACATGGACTGTTCTTGCTGCAATGGCAAGCCAGGATTTCGTCGGTTGCCTCTACAGCCCCCAGGCACAAGTGCATTGGCTTTGTGGCGCTCAAAGTTCACCATCAAACTGGATGTCATGCATCTGATGCTGCGCATTGGAAGAGAAATGAATGCCGAGCATCCACGCCGGAAGAAGTTTTTAGTGGACCTCAGTCGAGCAATTTTCTTCCAACACGAGGGAGATTACCAGAGTTTGATGGAGGCAAAGAAGGCAGCTGGGCTTGATGGGCCTCCAACGCGGACAGAGAGGGTCAAGTTCATCCGTAGAATAGTCGGAGATCCAGACAGCGTGGCTGACAGGATGATGTTAGTGCTTCAAGGACACAGGGAACTGGATAATCAGTGCAGGATTCAGGCTGAAGCAGCAGGGATGAAGATATCAGACTTGTCAGTCGCAGATGTGGCATATCCCCTCATCACAAAGAGGGTGATAGAGGTGTTCAAGCTCCAGCTGATTCATGTGCGGAATGGATGCATTTCCGATGAGATGGATCATTTGCCATGTGTGAGAGTTGGTACCATCAACTTTCATTCCACAGGTCACCAGTTGGAGCATTATCGATCGTTGCGTGGCACCAGCAAAGTTGAAGCAGTCCATTCTGTGCTGGACAGAAACTTCTACACCCAGCGTGGCATTGGAATGGAAATCTTCGATGCACGCCTGGGATGGTGGATTCTTTCCTACAACCGTCGTCGCCTGCGCGCTCTTGGAAAGAAGATTCCACCAGATACCATGCCACCTAAGGTATGCCTATAAAAGCAAGATTGTTGCATTGCTGCACATGTTCATGGTCATGCTCACAACAGCTGTTAACAACAACTAGGTGGAATCAAATTACCACTTATTCTATTTATCTCATTAGCTATGGCCTGGTCTGTCATATTATATTTTTTTAATTTGTTACTACAGGTTTGCGAGCACTACATTGGGCAAGGGATCACCTCCAGCTATCCAGACTGGACAATAGCAGCAGCAGGTACGGAGACCAATCTCAAGATTGGGTACGAGTATGGATGCTCTGTGGCAGGAGTTGCTCACATTGAGGTCGATTTCAATGAAGAAATGGCTGCTAATGAGACTGTGCCCGATATAATTGATGAATCGTCAATAGTGGCTACGTCAGCTGAGGTAAGACTTTCAATAAATAATTAAATCAAAGATAACTAAAATGGAAATGAATAACTTTGCCAGTTAACGCACTAGAGACAGCTAACAATATTATTTACTTAATCTTATTTGAACACCAACATTATATTGTGCCTTTGTTCATGTTTCAGGTAATGGAGGAACTTGGGCTTGAGGAAGCTGACCTGCACGAGCCTGATGAAGGTGAAGATCAGCATGGATCGACTCTATCCAGCTCCACCCACACCAGCACTACCACCCACACCAGCACTACCACCCACACCAGCGCTACCACCCACACCAGCACTTCCTGCACTAGCACCACCCCCAGCTCTGCTACAGCTAGCACCTCATCTTCTGCTGGCTCCACCTTCAGCTCTGCTGCAGCTAGCACCAGCTCCGACACACGTGACTGGAGAAATGTGCCACTGCCCGAAGCCACACCTCGACGTCATCGAAACGTTCCACGACTTCGTGCAATGGGAGGACAGATTGTGTGTGTGCCTCCAGACTTCAATGAAGCAATGCTGGCTATTTGGGAGGAACTGTGGTGTGCAATGCCAGAGACCGGTAATATGTCGCCAATGGTGCATGAGCTCCTGAAATTGTACAAGGAGCGATGCAAGGAGGAGTTGGATCGACCGAGGACTTCCTCTGAACCTCCTCCAGCATTGTTACCAGTCTCATTTGCCCAAGCAAAAAACTGGATTTTAAAACAACAGAGATCTCGATCACAGGCTATTGAAAGTGGAGCTGTCAATGAGGAAGCTCGCTCAGTAGTTACTGAATTAAGTTTCTCCTTGTCTGAACAGGCATCAGCAGCTATGGAGCTCTTGGAACAACCTGTGCAGCAAGCCACTCCAGTCTTTATTTCACCAGCACTGTCACTTGGACCAGAGCCAGTCACTGCTGAAGAGAGAGCACAGGAAAGGAGGGAGAAACAGACACGCAAGAGGACAGAATTGACCCCAAGGACTGCTGGTAAGGAAAAGGCAAAAGCACCCAAGCGGAAGAGGGCCCTTTCTCCAGAATCGCAGCAGAGGAGAGAGAAAGCATTGGCTCGCCTACAGGAATTGGGTGTCCAGCCACTTCCGGTCAGTTTAAAGTTTTATTAATAATCTAAATTATACACCTTGGCTAATAACAAAGATAACAGCAACAACAGTAATAATAATGTTAGTTGTATTCATAATAATAATGGTGAATAATAGTATTTGGTGTAATACTAGTTAGCAATAATAACAGTAATATATATATACTAATAGGAGTAATAATAGTAGTAGTAATAATAATAGTGATAATAGCGGTATTAGTAATAATGGTTATAATAGTATTAACTATATTAGTAGTAGTATTAATAATAATAGGGATAGTAGTAATTGGTAATAATAGTAACAATAGTGGTAGAAATAATAATATTAATAATTATAACAATAATAATAATAATAATAATAATAATAATAATAATAGTAATAACACTTGTGCTTCCTGTATTGAAGTCATGGAAGAATTCTTACATCAAAAATGAAAATAAGTATTGATTGTGGGTTTAAGCATTAGGTCATGTCCCCAAACCAAGATAGCGAGGTTAGACAATGTGTACAAAAACTTTTGTCAATTACAATATTTTTTTCATAATTTATAGGAATCTGATATAGTAGGAAAGCGTCCTTGTCACATTTGTGGACAATTTCGTACATCTAAAGATGTTACACCAGATGGAGAAGTCCACCGAGTACTTGGACGATCGAACAAAATTTGGTGCCCTTACGCTGATGGCAAAGAGGTATTACTGCAGTTTGAGAAAGAGAAGAAGGAAAGAACATTGGCTACATGGAGGAAAGCCAATGAGGCAAAAAGGATGAAACGACAACCTGAGTAATACCAACTGCCATGGCACCAAATCACATCATTTTGCTCACTTCACTTCGTTCTACTGCTAGTCCACTTCGTGCCACCCTACAACACTTCCAACCAAGAACACTCCACAGCACTTCTAAGCAGCAACACTCCACAGCACTTCAACATTTCCACAACACTTCCACAGCACTACTAAGCAGCAATGGTCCACAGCACTTCCACAGCACTTCTTAGCAGCAAAGACTCCACAACACATTCCACAGCACTTCCACAACACTTCAACATTTCCACAGCACTTCACTCCACAGCACTTCACTCCACAGCACTTCACTCCACAGCACTTCACTCCACAGCACTTCACTCCACAGCACTTCACTCCACAGCACTTCACTCCACAGCACTTCAACATTTCCACAGCACTTCACTCCACAGCACTTCTGAGCAGCAAAGACTCCACAACACATTCCACAGCACTCCCACAACACTCCCACAGCACTTCAACATTTCCACAACACTTCTACTGCACTTCCACAGTACTAATAAGCAGCAACATTCTACAGCACTGCAAAAGATAAGTTCATGTTTCTATATTATTCATCCCCTTGAATATCCTCACATCATAGCTTGGTACAACATAAATAAATCTCACATGAGAAAGGATCATCACTGGAAGCCATAGAGTTGAATCAACACTATGGCTTCCAGTGATGATCCGATACAGGTGAAGAAAAGTCCAGCAGGTGAAGAAGAAGTCTTGCAGGTGAATAAAAGAAGCTAAATCCTGCAAGTGAAGGAAGCAAGGAAGCAAGGAAGCAAGGAAGCAGGGAAGCAAGGAAGCAAGGAAGCAAGGAAGCAGGGAAGCAAGGAAGCAAGGAAGCAGGGAAGCAAGGAAGCAAGGAAGCAAGGAAGCAGGGAAGCAAGGAAGCAAGGAAAATAAATCTTGCAGGTGAAGAATAAGTCCTGCAAGTGAAGAAAAGCAATGAAGTCCTGCTGGTGAAGATGACCTGCTGGTCACATTGGCAAGGAGATCGCAGCTTTAAATGTACCAAGCTATTTTGTGGTGTATGCCATTAACCTCAATCTATACAGCTTAATTTCAGAGTCTACTATTTAATTATGCATTTAAATATGTTTATGTTCTTTGCTATTATTCTTTTATTGTTGATATGTTTATCTTTTAGATGAAAGCACTCCTGTTTCAATGAAGCCAGCCATGGAGACTGAGGAGATGTGTGCAGTACTACCTGTTCGTGATGGTGTTGGCTGAGAACTCGACTATGCCAGGTTGCTGACAGTACTGCCTACAGTTTGTCCACATCTGCTGAATACAACCGAACTTCCATGCTTGTTTCATAGTCAATCTTCAACTTATTAATTTAATGTACCCTCAATCGTTCAAATACCCTTCAATCTACTTTTATATTGATTAAAATAATCATGAAAATTTGAATATTAAAGATTAGTTGAAAATAATAAAAATTAGTTGATAAAGATTAGAAAGATTGAAGTAAGTTGAAAGAAAATAATAATAAATAAAAATTAGAAAATTAGTTGAAATAAATTAGAAATTAGAAATTAGAAATAAATTAGAAATTAGAAATAAATTATAAATTAGAAATTAGAAATAAATTAGAAATTAAAAAAATTAGTTTGATCGAATAATATTTTTTTTTCCTCCTTTTCTTTTTTTTCTTTTTTCAAACATTTCCTCAAGTATTTTTCGTATTTTTTTTCTTTTTCTTCTTTTCTTTTTTTTTTTTCATTCTGGTTGATCCATTCCAGTTGTTCTGCCTTGATTCTTCTCTCCAACTCTTTCTCCCTCCTCTCTTCTTTATCCTTCTTTCTCTTTCCATCACTCTCTCTCTGCCACCTCTGTCTTCTCTCTTGTTCCCTTCTTCTTGAGTCTCTTTCTCTCTGCCTTTGCCTTTGTCTTATCTCTTTATAGTGTCTTTCCCTCTCTCTTCTCTCCCTCTCTCTCTGCGTTCTTTCAAACGCAATCCTCCTCCTCCTTCTCTCCACTTCTCTTTCTGAGGGGGCAGAGGGAGCCGGCAGGGAGGGGGCAGAGGGAGCCGGCGGGGCAGAGGGAGCCAGCAAGGCTGAGGGGGAAGAGGGAGCCGGCAGGGAGGGGGCAGAGGGAGCCGGCGGGGCAGAGGGAGCCGGCAGGGCTGGCAGGGCAAAGGGAGCCGGCGGGGCTGAGGGAGCCGAGGGAGCCAGGGATCCACCCTTCAAACTACATTTATTGAAAGAATATCGTGTAAAAAAAGACCAATGCACTCCACAGACAACTGCATGCTAACTTGTGCTCTTCATTCACAAGTAAATAGTCAAAAATTATATATAATAAATCTTAATGTTTCGTTAAATGGTTTAAGCATAGGTATATTAATAGCAGTTTTTTTTTAAAAAATGCACACAGTTGCTCATGAAAAACTGAGACTCTTGAGTGCATGCTGCTAATTACACAACAAGCCTCGTTAATATCAAGATTAGCTTAACCTTCAAACATGTCTATTTATGGCACTGGACAGCAGCAAGTGCATGCACTACAAGCATTAACTATGTTGCTGGTTCACAACTGACAAGTCTTCCTAATATCTGAATCAAGATTAGCTTGACATAATACTGCTAATGACTCTAGACAGCATGCTGCTATTTCACAACTGGCCAGCCCCACTAAAGATAGGCTTAATATATGCAGGAATATCTTAACAGTGTTGTGCTCACCTTCCTTCCCTGGCAGAAAAAAACCTTGAGTAGAGTTGCTGCATAAAGCTGAACACCGTTGCTACTACAAGACTGCGAGTGCTGCGTCTGGACCTGCTTTTCTAGCGTAGTGAGCGCTTGCGCTGCGGACAATGGGCGTTGGGAACTAGGTAATTGGCCACAAAAATGTTACACACCCGAAGGCTAGGCTGCACGGGGCTCGGCCCAAGATCAGTTTTTGGGGAAAAAACTGAGTTCGATTCCCACTGAATGTCACATTTTTTTTTTATTTTAGAGTTTTTCACTTAGAAACTCTCTCCTCCTCTTTCTTTCTCTCTCTCCCCCCTTTTCCCCTCTCCTCTCCCTCTTTTCCCCATTTTTTTTCCGTGTCCATGTCTTTCCCCCTCGTTCAGTCCTTTATACCCCAGCCCCCCTCACGTATGGCGTATTATATACTGGATTCTTCAACTCCGCTTTGCACGGGTGAAAACTTCACGTCACGCCTACCGCGCGTGAGCAGTCACAAAATGGCTAACTTGCACGTGACTATCTGGGGGCGGAAGGCTTCCTCTGAGGAGGCTCACAAATGTGGCTTAGCTCACTTCCATTCCGTCATTGTCCGTATCGCCTCGAAGTCTGGTGTAGTAACTGCTAGCGATGGTGAAGCCTATAAAAATTATTCTTGATGATCCGTACTATTACCCTGGCTCAGTTGTGAAAGGCAGCGTGTTGGTTAGCGCTGACAAACCAAAACAATACGTGAAAATAAGTATTGAAATTTTGGGATTTGCACGAGCGAAATGGACAGAATCTACTGGCTACAAGCAATATACTGCTTTCCAAAATACTCTGAAATATATAGAACAAAAATGCGTATTGTGGTCTAGGGAGAAATCTACTACTGGAAATCTTCCAGCAGGAGAACACAGTTTCCCTTTCAGTGTTCAACTTCCCTATCAAGCTCCACCTTCATTCAAGAGTTTTACTGGTAAAATAGTTTACCAAATGCTGGCAAAAATTACTCAACGCTCAATTAACAGCCATGCTATAGCCACTCTTGATGTCAGATCACATATTCCCAGGCTCTGTATGCGACCCAAAGATGAAGAACTCGACAGCAGGCTCACGTTTTGTTGCTGCTACAATTTCGGGCAAGTTATCGTCAACTGCAGTATTCCACGCTCAGGGTATGTCACACAAGAAGCTATACCAATCTCAATGGAAATTGATAATCAGTCCAACAAAAACATTTATATTCATGCTTCAATATCGAAAATAGTAGAGTACAAGTCTGGGAGGGACCAAACCAAGACATGTCGTAGTTGTAATCTGTCAGTATCTAAGTCACAAAGTATACCACCAGGCACTACATCTTTGCTTGAAAAATTACTCAATATTCCGCGCAAATTGCCTGTCAGCATAACCAATTGCCCTGTCATGTCAGTAAATTACTTTTTAGTAATCCAGGCTAGAAGTGTCTTGGGTTCTAGCGAGAAGTTGAATATACCAATCGTCATTGCTCATGCATCACCACCAGCCTTCGATGACTACATTGTTGATCAAGTTCTGGGTATGCTTCGTAGTCGGTTTCAGTAAAACTTTTTTAGAGTCACTTTTATAACTCATTACAGTATGAACTGATAAAGCTAACTTCAACTTGTTATTGTTTAATGGCAATTCATTTTGTTTATTTTTGTTAGTATTGTTGAAATTATTTCATTAGAAGGACTTTGATTCTATGCCAATGAGACAGTATATGCAGTCTTATTACAATGTGAAAATTGTAGCATGCAAAAAACCACACCAAACGTCGTGGTGTGCAGAATACCCACCATTAATGCATAGCATATTCTTTTCACCTAGTATGAATGCACACTTAGTATCAATTTACACTGACTAACATGCACCCTTTACCAAACATTATTTACATACCGTATGTATTGTACACTTGTGTGCAAGTTATACTATAACTTTAATATACTACTACAAGTATTAGAAAAACTACGTAATACATCCAGCTTATATATAACTAATTGGTTTGTTATGTGCTATACAGTAAAGCTAGTTTAGAATGGGATAGCGTATATTGAGCTTATTTCTGAACAAAGAAATAAGCAGGCTTCTTATAACAGTGCTTCTATATAATGGATTGTTTTGTGCTAAATTTAATGGCAATTTAATGTCATTATTTATTACTAATGTTATTCTATGAATACATTATTTCTGAGAAAGTGCCAATATTGTATGGCTGTTGGTGAAGACATGAATTTCCAAGGTAGAATCATTGAGCTACCTTAAATTATTTCATCAATAGCTTGTTGTTTGATTTAGTTCGTGTCTGAGGACTTTGAGAGTCGAACAAGAGAAGTCCACACTCTAGTCATTTTACTTTACTAAAAAGTTCTTTACACGATCATATTGCTACCACATATGGTGTTGACCGTGATTCTATTTTGAATACTTCAAAATATTTCCATTTAATCCAGGGATTAGCTGCCGACATAATGCATGATATTTTGGAGGAAGCTTACAATACGAATTGAAGGAATTACTGAAGTACTTTATATAGGAGCAAAATTCCATAACTCAGAACTTGTTAAATAGAAAAATCACTTATTTTCGGTATGGACCTATTGAATCTCAGAACAAACCTGTGACAATCTCATAAATAGTTCTTTAACTTCATCCGACCACAGTTTGAAACAAAGTGATGAGTGTTACCTATGTGTGTTTGAAATGCACATGTGGAAAAATGGCATGCAGTAAAGATATCTTAAAAAATTTCCTATACGGACATCACACACTTGACTGAACACCCAAGTGCACACACACACACACACACACACACACATGCACACACATACACATGTGCACATGCACACATGCCACACACACGTGCACATAAACTATAATATATACACAGGTATGGACATTATACATCAACACATAATGATGTATTGTTGTTGTTGTTTTTTGTAATTGTATGCTTTTTGTAGTTAGCCAACTCTGGCGTCTTGCAAAAATGCTTCCTTTAATGTTTGGGCAGTTCATCGTTGAAGATGAGGAACATTGGGAAATTTTTTTACTATTACTCAGTTTTACTGATTTTATATTTGGAGCTAAGGTTTCTCAAGATTTATTATTCATCTGCTTCAATTACCCCAAAGCTTCACTATTATGATTCATTCTCCAGAATGGCTGTGAAGGTATATTTCTTATTATGAATGCATCATGCAGATATGTGACTCTGTGGGAAAATGTGGTGCGTGTAAACAGAAAAGACCTATTCAAATGATTAAAAGTGTATTAATTAAACCGACATATTGAAACTGATTATGCCCAGGAAATAAATATATTGTTTTGATTTCTCTTTGTTGTTCAGATATGGTGCACCCAATACATATTGGTGTATGCGTTTTGAAGCAAAGCATAGTTATTTTAAATCTCTTGATTCAAAAAATAAAATGTTTAAAAATATTACTACAACATTGGCTCAGTATCATCAGAACTTAATGTGTTATTATTCATGGATGGAGATATTTTGAAGAAAGACTGAGAATTTGGGACAATTAAGTAAGATATAATATCATGTTGTCTTTGTACAAGTGTTGTGTATTCTAACTACACATTACAACCAGTTAATGGTTGGCTTGAATGTTATCAGGTAAATAAAAAAAATGTGGTCATTTACATTAGTTTGCACAATTACACTTATGTCAGTGTTACTGGACCGCTGCAGTGTTTACTCTTAGAATTAACACTGGCCTCAGTGTTACTATAACACTGCAAGATTTTACACTCTTGATTTACACTTCAAAAGTGTTATTATAACGCTTCTTTTTTAACAGTGTAGGTCTAGCAACAAGAATAGTACACCAAGTCAATAACAGATTGGAATTTAATTGCATAGGCTTGTACTGGTCCATGAGGGAGAATGAAAAAGTGGGAAAGCATATGCTCCTTTCAAGCAAGTTTAATAGTACTGTAAAAAATTAGTAAACCTAAGTGGGCATTCTGAAGAAAATAGCTACAGTATTTGATATTCCTCTGTCAATTGCCTAGAAACCATTGGTTATAGTATGTGTGTGTATCTTTTGTACATGTGTTGTGTCTATGGTACGTGTATGTGATATGTGTGTGTCCATGGTACATTTGTATTTTTGTTGTTTGTGTGTATGTCTTTGTCGTGTGCATTTTGTTGCTTGAGAGTGTAAAATGTGTGTTGTTACACAGTCCAATTATCACAAGTATAATTATATTCATGATGCTCTCCAAAGAGTAAGTAGCATGGTTTTGCTTCAATGAGCAGTAAACGAGCTACAATATTGCAAATCAATAAAAATTCATTTAAAGGTCAAATCCTCTAGAAACATTAGTTTGTCTTGCAGACAATGTCTAAGAAAGAAGGTGTATTTCATGGGGGTGTGGTATTATCAGATGTATGGGATGACATTTAAACTGACATCAACATATAATATGAGTGGGTCTAGAATTAGGGACCTTATATGGCACAACCCAAAAAATTGAGTTTTTTATGCTATTAGTAAGCTCCACTGGCGGCTGAACTGGGCTGTATTCAGCAAAGCAGTGACTAACAAAAATTTGTGTGAGTTCTTTTTAGCTTTTGTAGCATCTCACAGCCTGTCTTGTTGGAATCCTTGACTACTCTACTAAATGTAGTGGTAAGCTTTCACCCATAGGTAAGCTGTAAAATGCATGCAATAGTTTCAAAGCTATGCAGGTTTTGTTGCTGCTAGTATTAAACCCCACCCATTCCCTGTTCATTGTATTTTGAGAACAAGAGAGAATATAAAGTACCTTGTCTTTTCATGGCATGTTTGGGTTCTTTTGAGTTGTTTTGACATGTGAAATTTGGCATACACATAGAGTAAGGGTCACTAAGACTAATTCTGAAGAAAAAAATTGTGAAAAAGAAAGAATTTTTTCCTTGACTTACTTCTGAAGCCCATTTATCTCAATTTCAATTTTTGCGCAGTAAAGTCCCTTTCCTGAGACCCCACTCACATTATAAGGTTATGTATTCAAAAGTGTTTTAGAAGTATGTAACATAAAGTCATTTTTTATGGTTAGGCATGATTTCATTGTGTGAATAGAATTTTTGAAGGTAGCCGTCTTGCTAACACTAGATGAAAACTGCATTTTTGTTGTTGTTTTTTCAAGGTCCTTAAATTTACATTTCACTCATTCATCATTTATTTATTCTTTCTCTACTGCCCTTATGTTTATGATTAGTACTATATTGTACATTTGACACTGATGGTTTGCTCTGCTGGTGGTGATTAATTAAAAATGTACTTTTTTTTCCAAATTGTGAACACGTCAGATTAGGCAATTTTTGTAGTGAATAAGCTACCCGAG
>WLWD01001408.1_pt1:15000-77608 | contig 77608 bp, 50 predicted proteins | sample 6712731 | NCBI WGS metagenome assembly WLWD01 (sample SAMN12718690, study PRJNA576275) | sponge metagenome | isolation source: marine sponge | host: Mycale hentscheli | place: New Zealand: South Island, Marlborough, Capsize Point | collected 2014-11-01 | reverse complement strand
AGACGCTCTAAGTTATGTAAATGACATTTGTAATCTTCATTAAACATAGATATCTTAAATACTTAACAAATAAATATTACATTGTATGTAATAGTAGAGCATAAGCGCTTGGGTACTGGTGCATTTAGTGCACTAAATCCACCAGTACCTAAGCGCATGCTCTAACTATTTTAGATCCCGTTTACCCAGAGGCCTGCCCAGTTTCCACTAGCAACTTTGTTTATCAGCATTTTCGGTGTCAAGCGAATTGTTTCCGGCCCAAAATTAAAATTCAATTAAAATTCAATTGAAGCGAGCCAGAAAGTTTACTTTAGCAAGTTTACTTTAGCATTGTAGCTGCCAGCTGTTATCTCCAGATCTAACTCTACCTGGGCTGCTCTGCAGTAAGCAGTAAAGCAGCTAGCTATGGTAAATTCCTGTGGTATGAGAGCCGCATGAGAGTTATATGATAGGGCTGGTCCCGTATAGGTGGATATGAGAGAGTAGTAGACCCTCCCATATCCAGCCTCACATAGCCTGCTCCCTGCTTTATCCAGCCTATTCTATTAAACTAAAACTCAAAAATAGCAATACCCCAAGGGTTGTTAGTATGCACAGTTCATATACCTAAAGGCAAAAAATAGTGCACACTTACCAAGTTAGTACACCTAGTAACAATATAGCAACGGGTTCTAATTTTATTTAGGTACATGGTATTCTCCCTTGATCACTGGAAGTAGACCTTCTCCTCCTAGATGTGCTTTTACAGTCACCTGCATTAGTCCTACACATGCGGTCTTGTTTGGTGGATGGGATGGTACTAGTACACTCAATGACACTTACCTCATAGACTTGACACAGATGGTAAGAATTGTGGTAATCTCTCAATCATTTTAATTGTATTGATAATAATGAGGTTATTCAAGATGTGTATGTGCAGAAATTAAGCAATAAAATACAAATGATAGCATTCTTCTGCCAGTACATATGTACAATGTAAACTATTTATGTATGTGAAATAAATACATTAGAAAAGGATTAGCACATGGCTGTAAATGTAAAGGCTTTAAATTTTTTGTGCTGCAGACTCAGTGCTTATATGAATTGCATACTGAGAGAGGACTAGAAATAATAATCTATTTAGTGTTCACACTATCTTAGTTCAGACTAAAGATAGTTGCAGCATGGGCTGTCAAAAGTATTTTTATTCCTTTATTGCAAGTTTCTATCTAGTGAGTTTGTTAAGATGGAGGGGATTTCATGGAACATAGGAACCAAGGCAAATTGGCCACTTATTTAAAATAACAAGTAATTTAGTGTAGTGTCCATTTATTAAAACTTTCTATATGGAACTAAATATAAAAAGAAAATATTTTTTATAATTCAGTGTATAAATTCTCATTGACCTGGATGAGTTCTCATTGAAGAGACTAGTTAGTTGCAACTGGCCATTTCTAAGCAACAAAAACATTAAAAATACAGGGAGGGAGACAGTACACTGTATAGAGTACAAAGGACATGTAGAAGTATTTTTATATAGGTCTCTAGGCAGCTGCACTTGCAGAGGATATTTGTTGTATTTGGGCTCAAACAACTATTTTTAACTTAAGCTGCTTACATGGGGTAAGTAGATTTATGTTTATGTAGGAAAGAGGCATGAACAACTTGAGAAAATCTATTAGTGCACGTTGTAAAGCATTATCTAGTATATCGCTCTTATTACATGAGTCAGAGTATATGTGACCGTCTACAGGAAAATCGGGCACAACGCGGCCCCGACGAAAAAATTTTTTTTTGCACTTACAGACTCCTCGGCAAGCAGATATTAAGCTCTCCAAGTTTTATCGCTGTAGCTTTAGCCATTCCCGCTATATATCGCCTAACCGTTCCCTTCGTTAGGCTTATTTAATACAATTTTAAGAACTAAATCGATCTTTTTGCGACGTCTACGCATGCCGCGTTGTGCCCGATTTTCCCGTAGACGGTCACATATTATGGTAAAATATTTCATAACCTGGCTAATATATTTTCAAGAGCCAGAGGGAATGAAATATCAAGTCATATCACTCTGCTTAGTGTAATATGTGGTTTATTCCACACTAGATATCTTCGCTACTGTAGTTAGTAGCCCCCCCCCCCCCCCCCTTAAGCAGCTGCTCTAACATGGGTTGAGAAGAAAAGCAGCTTAAAAAACCAAGAAATTGACAGGTTCAGCCAGTTGCTATAACTACAAGGGTAATGAGCCTGGCAGTACAGCAACAGGGTTATATATCATGAGTTATTTCACAGGTCATGTACCTAAACATATCATTGTGAAGATATCTAGGGTAGAATAATAATATTTTTTTATATTTATTAATGGAACACTTCAGTGATCCTATTAAGACACAAAGTTTGATGACTCCAATATGTCTGATGTTATTAAGTGATTACTAATGTTTGTGTTCACTTTTATACTCTGAAATTCTTTTATGCTTAAATTATTATAGCAAATATATGATGCATGTTGTCAGGAAACTATCCTGACAGCAACATACACGTCGCCATGAAACCAGAAATGTGTAACTGATGTATTATGATTATTGTTCATTTTGTCGTATTTTATATCATTGCACATTCTTATCATAATTACTGCACATTATTTTTATTCTATTCAGACAGATCAATTCAAGCATAGACTGCTTGATTACTTTAGTTAGTAAAACTATGAGAATTAAAAATCTCTTCTAAGCACTGTATATACTGTGATTGGACTTACTCAGGTGGCAGCAAAACACAGTACATGTTACAGGCTTTTAAAATGCAGCTGATACTTTTGGATATTGTTATTCTATTTAATTAGGCATGAAGTGTTTCAGTTAATCTAGTAATATTATATATTGTAAAGTAATTGTTTGATTGTACATTATATTCTCGTACTAATAGCAGTTTACTAAGCTTGTGTGTGGAGCACGACAACCATCTCCAAGAGTTTATCATGCTGCTGTTTGTCTTGATTATAACAACAACAATTCACAGTTGTTAGTAGCTGGTGGATATGATGGCAAGGCTTCAAGTGATGTTTGGTGTCTTGATGTACGAGCACAGAGTTGGCAACAGGTAAGATCGTATTATAGTATAGCTCAAATAATAATAGCTATGTAGAAGTAAATAAACTTAACTGATGCACATAAGGAATAATCTTTAAAAGAAAAAATAATGTTTATTGTTTAAACTAAAATTACTTTAGTAGTTCCTAATAATAATTATTGGATCATGTACAATTCCCTTATAATTGGTGGCTAAAAGTTCACCTGTAAATAACTTTGACTGTTTCAGTCACTTCTATTTTAGAACTAATTAAATAGTTTAAGTTAAGTTATACTTTTCATTGATCTAATTAAGTATATTAAGTAGTTTGTCTAATCTCTTTATAATTATTACACAATTTCATGTATGAAATCAAATTTGTTCGTTCAGTCCACAATCCAGCAGTTCAAAAACAATACATTTAATGCACATACATGAAGAACTACATGAGTACATTCCATTGTACACTTTTAACAACAACTTTTCTTAACTTTTGCAAGGTGTAGGTTAAATTCTGAGCACTTTGAGATTTTATATTTACACTGTCTGGATAGAGTAGCTCTTCTTCTTTCAAAGAATATAAGTCTGTCGTCTGGTAAACTTTCCGGAAGCTCGTGGTAAAAGTGTTTCTTAAGATCTCCTAAAATGGCTTTAGAATAATGGCTGTGTTAAATTTGGGTAGAATATTTTTTCCCACACAGATAGCTGTGATATTTATATCATTCTGTAGCATTATAAATACTCTATAACATTATACTAAAATCTAAATTTACTATCAGAGGGTCTTGCCACTACATTCAAATCCTGCCCAATGTAGCCTAAAATTTTGATTGAAAATAAGTGAGTACTGCATGAATACTTGTGAGGATGCATATCAGTGAATGTTAAAGAGCTATAGAAGTAATGAATGAGAAAATGTCAAGAACAGTCAACATTAGAGTTGTCTAAAGCAAAACAATCATGTCTGATTCTTTATCATATGAAGAATACATATCCTATGCTGCTCATCCTCAACCATCATACCATCATATTTTAACATCTTTCTCTTCAAGCTTATAATTGTTAGGTTTCTAGAGTGTAGTGGCAAGCTTGTCTGATAGTAAATTTTTATTTCATAGAGCATTTATAATGCTACAGAATGGTACAAATATCACAGCTGTCTGTGTAGGTGAAAACAATTCTGCTTAAATTTACTACAGTCATTATTTTAAAGCCATTTTAGAATCCTCTGGATGACTTCTACTGCGAGGTTCAGGAAAGAGACACAAGATTTATCTTGTTAGAAAGAAGAAGAGCTACAGTATATAGATAGTGTAATTACAAAACCTCAAAGTGCTCAGAATTAGATCTACATCTTGCTGTGGTTTAAAAGTGTTCAATGGAATGTACTCCATGTAGCACTTCCTGTATCTGCATTGATTGGACTGCTGGCTTGTGGACTTCATTATGTATCATTAGCTAACAATTTGTTAGCAGCTTGTTGATGTTTGTTAAAATGAACTTTTTATTGCCATGTTTCAGATCTGGTAATCTAATTATTATTTTTACTTAAATTAGTTGTTTATATTTACTAGATTTGTACAATTTGTGTGGTCTTATATAAATTTTAACTTGATTTAGTATGTTTTAGTAATAAAAACATTTGTATTGATAAATTTGTTCGAAAAATTACATATATTTATTGTATATAAATGAATTAAGATTGTAATTACATTATAAATTGATTAATAATTGATTTACTTGTTTCATTTCAGTAAACTTTATTTTTTGTTAGACACTACTAGTATCTAATACTAAACTGTATGCAGCTAATTTTGAGTTCAGTATAACTACTTCTTCCTCGTGCAGATCTTCAAAGCTGTAGTCAAACACCTACATTTCTTCACATAGCATCATTCTCTTTGTTTTTAAATGGTTTCTGTAGGCACAAACATCTTCTGCAACTTCTGGTATACTAGATTCACCATCTCTAACACTAGTTCAGGCTAGAAAGACAGATTTTTTGGCCAACCTTGTTTTTGTATATATTTATACCTGTTGAGTCCAAATCTGATGAGTGCCAGTTGCAAAACTTGAGCATTTCTCGATAATTAAATTATAAAAGGCACCTTGTAATTTTTAGTATTTTAAAATCAAATAAATCATGTCATCTACCATTTACTCAAGTATTAGGCCATAGTAGCTTCTCAATGGAATTAGTTCTTCTCTGACACAGCAATTTATTATGACATCGTATTTTTATCTGCTGAGTTCCTGTTTGTGTTCATTATTTTCTTATATGGTAATTTCTGTAACTTTGTTTGTGCTGCGTGCTTGCTTATGCTCAAACTGATAGTATAGTCTAGTTTAACATGGTACTTCCTTGAAGAAACCGAAATTTTGTAATTTATAGCTATGCTCAACTTTATCTTGAAAGTTAGATGTTTAGGTAACAATAAAGTCTTATGTGCAAGGGAGAGCAGAAAAATAACCAGCAAAGCTTATCCAGAACAAGAATCTAGAGTTTCTATGCAGCAAGTAAGCTTCATAAGCTACCAGATGGTGAATTTGCACTTCACAAGTATGTTTTAGCTAGTACATAAAGCTTGAAAAGTCATATTGAGTGATACTTTAGAAGCGCAAGATAGAAACAAGTGACTAGCTGAGTTTTACAAAACTACGAAAAAACTTTGCAATCGACTATCTTAACACTGCATGTTCTGTTTGTCAAAAAATACACAGTAAAATGTCCTCAAAAAATTCCAGTAGCACCATATAGAAGACATGTATTTAGAACTGGATTGAAGGCAACTTCTGATAGTCTAGTGAGTGATCCTTTTGGCATGATATACCAAGTAATCGGGAGTCCTATGAAGTGTTTTTAAAGATTAATAATTATCAATTTGGCAACTTTGGGAAACTCGGGGAAATTGTGAAAATTAAAAATGGTCACCTTAAAATTGATCAGTTCCAACAATTTTTTTCAGTTGTTATATCTAGTATAGAATTCCTGGTTATGTAAAAATTATTCCTGATCCAAGTTGAGGCTAGATAGCTACATTGCAATAATTCCAAATTGATGCAGATAAAATACTGACTATGAAGGAAAAAAACAGAGAGAGAGAGATAGAGAAAGAAAATACTTGGGGTGGGTCGTCGGAGAATGTAGAATGGAGAGGACCCACCCCAAGTATTTTCATTCTCTATTTCTCTCTCTCTCTCTTTTTTTTTTGCTTTGTTTTTATTTTGGCTACCAGCTGTACTTTTTAACTACATACAAGATTCTATTCCAGCTGCAAAAGAAAGGACAGTAAACAAACTCATTCTGATAATGTGCATGAATTCACATATAACTCTAATATTAGTCATTTCTTATATTTTTTGTCAGTCTGTTGTACTGCTAGAAGACCCAACACTGGCCGATTGCAAACTGTAAATATTATTGGAAAACCTGACATTGTAAACCCTAGCTTGGCTTACTTTAATATCATCTGTTTCATCACTGGCACTCACCAGATCTGAATTCAGCACAAAAATGGGTATAGAAAAGTCAATCAAACTTACTCTATGTCCTAAAATTATTGGTGCTCTAGCCTGGACTATACTGAAATGGCTTTTACTTCAGGTCTACTACACTTTCAATATTTTCAATTATTGACCACCGAGTCACCATTTTGAAGTAAGTCAAAACTTGAACTGTGAAAGCTACCTCATTGTTAGCGTTGTCGCCTTAGAGATACCACCACAAGGACTTTGACACTCATAAAGCTTACTCTTTGAGGCTAAACAGCATTCAAGTGGAGGCAACACAGACGAGAATAAACACGATTTTCGTGAGGTGATTCTACAAGTGCAGCAGTTACTGCAGTGAAAGGGTTATTTTGTGGCTGTTTTATTTACAAATACATTATTAATTATTGTTTTAGCTGTCAACAATAAATTAACAATAAACTATTTGCTTAACACACTAGTATTTGAACCATTAGATTACACCACAATATTGCAACAAAATGCTAAGTTGTGTATTTATACTGTTAAGGAATACTGCTATGAATATTGTCATTTTTAACAGACTTCAAATTTTCTATATTTAAATATAATTTTCAAATTTTGGGAATTTTTTTACTCTTCCAATTCATCAATTAATAACTGTTTTCTTCGCCTTCTTTTATTCATTTTATTCACATGTTTCTCTCTAACAACTCAGCAAAAACAGACAATGGTTAACTGCCGGTGTCAAAAAAAATTTTTTTTTTAATCGTTAACAATTATTATACATGAATATATAAGTGAATAGTGAGTCATACAAGTAGCTCACATGTGGGATTGAACTCAGTCATTGAATAGTGTTCTCACAGTGAACACTGGCACCTTGAAAATATAGGAAAATATTTTTATAGAAATCGTCTTCAGCTTTATTGAAGATTGATTAGATTGATATGTAATATTAGACTGAACTGCATCTACTCCTACCATTAGGAAAATTCGATGCGTTGTTTATTTCAGACCACTATCTAATTTTACACATGGTTATAAATCAGTAAACGTCTCATTTAATCTTAATCAGCATGTGTAAAATATTGAAGTGCAATTTTAATTATACTAAACGAATAAGTTAAAACATTTACTATTCATTCATTTGTTCAATATTTGCCACTTCAGATAGCCAGATGGTCACAGTCTAGACATGGTCACTGTGCAGCTGCTTTTGTTATTTCTTCTGAACTCACTGAAGTAGTGCTATTTGGAGGAGATGATCAACGCAATCGTCACCTCTCAGACACTACAATATTGAGAATTGGTGAGTATACTGATTTTTATGAAAATAATTTACTTTTTAGCTGAGGTATAATTGATATTTGAAGTTCTGTTTTATAAATATTGTCTCATTGTAATTTATCCTTTATTTTTTTTAGCAGACCATTGTTTACACTAATAAAACTATTTTGGTCATTACATAGAGTATATACAATTTCATTCTCATATTTCATTACATTTTACATATTTTTGATGAGTTCATTTTACCAAATTAGAAAAAATAGCTGATGTTATATAATTAGGTAGTAACATTTGTTCAAGCATACTTGACTGTAACAGTTTCTCAAGAAAAGGCAATCTGTTAATATCTTTACAATTTAAGACCACAACTGTTTATATCTCCCACTCACAAAACTTTGTAAAAAAAACGAACATGTTATTATACTTTTTATGGAAATCAAGAAAGGTACTGTCAAGCATCAAACACAGTATCAGCTACAAATACATGATTATTTAATGGATATTTTCATACTATAGTCTGATGGCATGTGTGTTATTTTATTCACTGAATCATTTCAGTGCATGAGAAAATAATTCACATAATTTACTTGTGTTACTTTATTTATTTATTATTCCACACAGTTGAATAATTTCTAGCCTAATACATTATTTTTACTGCTGTTAACATGAGAAGCTTAAACTGTGACTAATTTTATGATTGCCTTTTCATTCTAACATGTAATGTTTAGATTTAACTTATTGGATGAATCATTTGAATGTTCTTTTGAGTTTACATTGTTAATTTGAGTTTTTCATTACTTTGGAATGTGGAAATAGTGCTATAGAGAAGTGATAGATATAACTAATAAATAATTAGTTCATGTTTATGCCTAACATTCTTTATTAAATTTGTAGAATGAAATTTAACTAAGGCATAATTACATTTTATATTATAGAAAAAGTAACCTCCTCCACTAAATGGAAAGTATCTGAAATTATACATTCTTCAGAGTTGAGAAATAAAGATAGACTAATAGCAAAGAAACTACTAAAAGGTAATATTATAATTACAAGTTCTTTACATGATTTAATGTATCAGGCATTATAAAAGGTGGAACTAGAATAATACATTTATAACTATACATTATACCTCAGCTTGATCTTTGAAACATAATGAAATGTTTTTGATTCTGAGTGATGTTATTGGTGAGCAGGTGAAGCAAGCGAGTCACCACTATTGATAGCTAACAATATTATGTGAATGCATGTAAACTTAAACTCTTCGTGAGGTGCCTAAATTCGTTTGTACAGTGTCTAAAAATACAAATTAATTCGGTCTAGGTTGATGCACTGAAGCCATTTATTTATCAATGGTGTGGTGCTGGGGAACTGTGAAAGGTCGCTGCCACCAGGAGACTCCTGCGCACTGAGAAGGGGGATAGCGTATTAGGACTAAACCCTCCCGTGGCCACAAACTCAAGAGTAGATTATTAAAACTACAAACAAGATTATGAATAGGACAACTCAGTTTGACAGGAAGTGGAGAGGGTTTTTATGAGATGAAAACCCTCTCATACGCATGCTCACAAATGAAACAGGAAACTTACAAATTACATATGCACACGACACTAATACTCTAGCACACGCACACCGCACTGCTTATAATACTAAAATACACAATGACGCACACACAAAGTTCTACACGTAACTAGCTAATTAATGTTCTTTGTTCTTTCTCTTCTTCCTGCTCTCTTCTCTTTCTTTCTTCTTCTCTTTCCCATTCTCGTCGTGACGCCTGCCTGGTACCACAGGCCCCCCCGGCAAGCCTTGGGCCGTAGGGACAAGCTGAAAACCACCAGGTCCAGGCGAGGCGTCGTCTTCTTCTTCCACATAGTTTTGCCTACTCAGGCCATCCGCGTTGCCGTTTAATTTTCCAGGTCGATATTCTATCTCCACATCATACTGCTGGATCTTCAGCGCCATCCTCATGAGTCTTTTGTTTAGGTGGTTGCTGGTGTTCAGGGCTAGACACGCCCTGTGGTCCGTCACGATTTTCACTTTCGCTCCGTAAACGTAGTGATCGAAGTGCCTCAGGCTTACCAAGATAGCCAGAGATTCCAACTCCGTAACTGAGTACCTCGATTCCGCGCCTCGAAGTTGTCGGCTGTAAAATGCAGCTGGCAACTCTTTGTCTCCTCTGATAACGTGTAGACATCCGCCAATTCCGCCTCCGCTTGCATCCGTGTAGATCACCAGGTCATCATCTCTCAAGGGAACAAATAAAACAACAGCGTTAGACAATAAAGTTCTTAACTTACCAAAGGCAGTTTCCATCTCCACTGTCCATACGACCTTGTGGGGTGCTGCCAGAGCCGTGCTGGGAGTGAGGAGGGCAGAGTGGCTGGCAAATCCAGGGATGAATTCCCGGTAGTAGCTGAAAGTCCCTAGACACGCCCTCATTTGTTTCTTAGTCACCGGCTTGTCATAGTCCCTCAACGCACACACCCTTGCCTCCGGAATACCCAACTTCCCATCCCCAATCTGGTGTCCCAAATACTCCATAGTCCTTCTGCCAAACTCGCATTTCGACCTTTTCACCTTCAACCCTGCCTTTCTCAACACATCCAAAACCTTTCCCAAGTCCACCAAATGCCTCTTCCAATCTTTACTAAAAACAACCACATCGTCTATGTAGTTTCTGCTAATCTCTTTAACAGGTTTTAACACCTCCTCCACCACTGCCTGGAATACCGCGGGCGCATTTTTAAGTCCAAACGGCATCCTTACGAATTTGAATTTCCCTAGTGAACACCCAAAAGTAGTTAGTTCACTCGAATCTTTATCCATTATTACCTGATGGAACCCAGATGTCAGGTCTAATTTCGACAATACTGCACTGGGCCCAACCTCGTCCAAAATTTCTCTCAAAGAGGGAAGCCAAAATCTCCGCAAAGGGGTCACCTTGTTGAGTTCCCTGAAATCAACGCACAATCGTACACTGCCATCTTTCTTCCTCACCGGGACGATAGGGCTGCACCATTCAGAATCACTGGGTACAATAATCCCATCATCCAGTAATATACGTATTTCCGCCTCTACATCTTCTTTTATCCTCACTGGAATGTTTCTAGGGGGGATATTCACTACATTGGCACCTTCCTCTAGAACTATTTTGCAAACACCTCTCACACACAACCCAGGTTTATTGCTAAAACACTCACTATGCCTCTCCAAACAATTACCAATTTCCTCCTCACAATACCCATCACACAATGCACTACCCAAAATTTTCCTCTCAACCCACTTCTCCATTTCCACATCCTCCTCAGCAACAACGCTTATTCCCGCAACTAATTTCAATTTCTCCCCCGCACAATACCTTTTCAGGTTGTTGATATGGGCAATTCTCTCGTGTTCCGACTCAGGTTTCTTAATCCTGTACGTAACTCTCGAGACTTTTTGTGAGATCACATAGGGGCCTTCCCACGAAGCCGACAAGGCTGCCTTTAGCCCTGGCACTCTCAGAAGGACTTCGCTCCCAACATCAAACTCTCGTTCCACCTTGTTTTTGTCAAAGCTCTCCACCCGTTTCTCGATAGTCTCAATCTCCTGTGCACTCGCCATGTCATGGATCAGATCTAGCTTGTCCTGTAGTTGACACACCCACTCACAAACATCCAAATCATCATAATCCTTGTCCACCCACCCAGAGTATAGCAAGTCTAAGGGTCCCACCATTTGTCTACCAAAGACCAGCTCGTGGGGTGAGAAGCCCGTTGAGCGGTTGGTCACCTGTCTTAGTGTGAACAGGGCCATTGGCAGAAAGTCAGCCCAATCGATGCCCTTTTCCACTGCCTTCGCAAGCATTGGTTTGAGCGTGCCGTGGAGGCGCTCAAGGACACCATTGGATTGTGGCCTATAGGGGGATGTGTGGATTAGGTCACACCCAATGACTTCGCACAGCTTGTCGCATAACTTGCCGACAAAGACAGTGCCTCTGTCCGTCAGTATTCTGGAAGGCAGGCCGGTCCTGAAGATGATGGTAGTCATCCCGGACGCGACCGCTTCCGCTGTCACATTCTTAAGTGGCACAGCTTCTGGCCATCTGGTGGCCATGCACGCATATGTCAGTATGTATTTCACCCCTCCCTTGGCCTTGGGTAGGGGCCCCACCAAATCAAAGGCCACTGAGTCAAAAGGCACTCTGACTATAGGCCTCTCCACCATAGTTGCCTGTCTCCCACCACTCTTATTAATCCTAGCACACACTTCACAATGATTAACCCAGTTAATAATATCTTTTCCCAGGCCAGGCCAACTAAAATTACGATTAATAATCTCCCGCATCTTTTTAGCACCTATATGCCCTTTCTCATGAGCAAGTCTCAAAACATTTCGTCTCCTAGATCTGGGAACTACCAATCGACAACGTTCGTCGCCTAAGGTGTCGACGATGTTGTGGAATAACAACCCATTACTCCAAAAATACCCATTTTGTCTCCTGCCCGCCAAATCTCTAATTGCCTTCAAGGAGTCATCATTATTAACCTCAACCTTAATATTATTATTCACTGATTCCTCTACCAAGTCAGGACATCCCAAAGTAACCAGTACATCATCTTCCACCATACCCTTCTCTTTTTCTTTACTAGCCCACTCCTCATCACTATTCCTCAAACTACTATTGCTCACTGTTGTCTTCTCACACTCAACTCTCTCCTTTGGTTCAATCACAACCTCAGGAGGTGTAGCCACATCTTGCAAACCCACACTGGAATTCTCGCTGGGCTCGCTCTCACTCTCAGCTCCCTCAGGAACTGTCACTATGTTCTCTGCTGTCTCCTGCTCTGTTACTCGTTGGGCTGCCAAGTTACTAGCTGCCCGCGTCATAACAGCGGAGACTGGAGAAACAGAATGTGTAGCAGTCTGTTCACCAGGTGACAACGTGTGACGCCTCTCCTCTCTCAGGCACATAGCCCTAAGAGTGACCAGTGCCTCACCCTCACTACTAGGAGGAGAAGCAAAGAACACAAATCTCTGCCTCTTTTTGTCATGATTCACCGCGGCCGTTTGGGTGAACTGTTTTCCCATCAACTCTATCTCTACCGTTACCATAGGTCGACGTATAACCTGACCGTCTGCCAGCACCAGATTGCTATATTCGCCCGTGTAATTGGACGGACCCACCAAGTCTTCAGAGACCAGGGAGACAACCGCTCCCGTGTCGGGCAGGAAATAGCAATCTGTACCGTTGCACTTGCCTTGGAATTCAAACAGTGTATGTTCGTCTGTGACTCCAGCTTGGCTTTTGGTATTATGCTTTTTGGCATTAGGTTTATCATTAGTCTTCCCACTCTCCTTACTAACGTTATCTGCTCTATTGGGACAATCAATAGATTTGTGTCCCTGCTCGTTGCAAACAAAGCAAGTGTATGTGAAGGAGCTGCCACTCCTCCTACAATCATACGCACGATGCCCATACCCTTGACATTTAAAACACCTTATCCCTTCTGTGTTAAACGACCTGCTGTTCTCACCTCTACCACTACCACTGTAACTTCTGTCACTACCACCCTCTCTCCTCTCATACCTATCCTGTGATTTTCTGCCACCCGACGTTAGAACTTCCGCCGCGTCCAACAGGTCCTCGTAGGAAGAGATGGAGCAGGCCTCCAGTAGGCACTTCTCCGACGGGTACAGTGACTGTCTGAACATGCCAGTAACGATGGTGAGGGCCAGAGCTTCCGCTGACGTATTCGTAAGTAGAAGTCTATCCATATACCCTCTGTAGTACTGAACCCGCGCCGCTGGATCCATCCTTTTGAGGTCTCTGTCAGATATTCCAAACAGTTTGTCCATTATGGTTGTTCTGCTTGGGCCCAACTTCTTAATAAGGGCTCTCTTCAACTCGTCGTAAGTGCAGGTGGACTCGCTAACGAAGTCTCTGATTGTCTTTCGAGCCTTAGGTGTCAGCTTTCTGATCAACACCCTCTTCCATCTTTTCAGGGGCACTTCCAAATCTTTGAGGTCGGCTTCCAGGGAAAGGATGTAATGGTGTATTTCATCCGTATCCCTATAGGAAGCAATAGACTGTATCTCCTTTGATACATACTCACTGTCCGCTGACGTCTTTTTCTTTTCCAGTTGCAGGGTCATCGCCTTGATCAGGAGGTCCAGTTTCGCTCCATTCGCTTCTACTGGGTCCTCTCTGTCATCACCATCTGCGTAGGACGCCACTGACTCTACGTCCTCTTCGCTCAGTTCTTCTTCTTCCTCCGCTTCTTCCCTTGGGGGTCTGCGGGCACTCTCACGTCTTGACTTTGAGGAGAGACGACTAGTGTCCCTACCTCCTCTCTCTCTCGTTTTGCACTCTGGCCGTCTGCTAGGCCTACTTTCGCTCCGATGGAGGGCTGCCTCTGCGCCTCCTTTGCTTCTGACTCTGCTTGGTTCCCTGGTGATTAATGCCGGGGCCACCGCGTCCTCCTTGTCACTCATGTCGTCGATTGCTGTTTCTAACACCGTCCGCAGTGATGTTGAAGATATGTCGCTCTCACTCACTACTCTCCGCACTACAGAAGAGACCCCAGAGTCCGAATGCTCCTGTTCAGAATCTGTATAGGTACCGAATTTCGACCGATTCCTGCACTGCCTCTCTCTCCTCACTCGACCAGGCCCTGACATACACAGTCAGTACAGTGGAAATGTCCGCTGCCCTGGAAGAAAGAAAAATAATAAGAAAATAAAGATTTGCACAAAGAAATAACACAGACAAATTGCGAATTACACGAAAATACCACAAAAACTCGATACACATAAAAGTTTATAGTCTCTTGACGTGTCGGGTCGAGACACGGTCGCCGATTGAAGTAGTAGGTCCAAAGGAGACACCAAGAAGACACACAAGGTAGGTACACCTCGACCACGTGGGGAAAGAACTTGTGACTCGAAACTTCAGAGGTTAGACCGAAGTGGAGCACCGCTGCCGCCAATTGTGGTGCTGGGGAACTGTGAAAGGTCGCTGCCACCAGGAGACTCCTGCGCACTGAGAAGGGGGATAGCGTATTAGGACTAAACCCTCCCGTGGCCACAAACTCAAGAGTAGATTATTAAAACTACAAACAAGATTATGAATAGGACAACTCAGTTTGACAGGAAGTGGAGAGGGTTTTTATGAGATGAAAACCCTCTCATACGCATGCTCACAAATGAAACAGGAAACTTACAAATTACATATGCACACGACACTAATACTCTAGCACACGCACACCGCACTGCTTATAATACTAAAATACACAATGACGCACACACAAAGTTCTACACGTAACTAGCTAATTAATGTTCTTTGTTCTTTCTCTTCTTCCTGCTCTCTTCTCTTTCTTTCTTCTTCTCTTTCCCATTCTCGTCGTGACGCCTGCCTGGTACCACAAATGGATTAATTGATGTTTGCTTCTTCTGCACTTAAACTACAGTAAAAATGTTACTGCACCAACATAATTGGTGGTGTGTTGAGTACGAGACTGCAGCAAGTGGTACTACTCAACAGTATAAAGGTAAAATGTGAAGGTTTTGGAAGTCGTGGGTTGTCATATCTCAGTGGTTAAAGCACTGGTGGCTAAAACCAGTGGTCCTGGGTTCGATTCCCCGGCGACAACTAAGTTTGCTTCACAGTTTTCCTTTACTTTTTTCCAGACCCCGAAAGTTTTAATGTAATTATCATCTTTCATTGACTTTTTTCAATTACTATTATTTTGGCCTTTGCCAAAAAATGTAGCATTTTTACTTGACCATTTGAATTATAGTATTGTAGTAAAAAGTAGAAGTTATATGAGATTTATCAACAAAATTTTCTTTGTTATTGAATCAGATGCATATCTTTTGCTATTTTTTGCCAGAAAACTATACTTTAAAGTCTTTAGTATTTACCACATGTTAACTTTATATGTATTATAAAGTGTTATACAGTGCAATTTTTATACACAAACAACAGAATAATAAACACATGCAACAATAAAAGCAATTATGAGCGTTAATCTTTGTACTGTATTGAGGATATTAGATTTTAATTTGGCATACTGTATAATAGTTGGAACATAATCGCATAGCTACTGGTAGATTTAAAGCACTCAACTCCTGGAGTCTACAGCCCTTAGCTTTGTGTGCACGAAATTTACCAGTAGCTACACACATGCTCTAATTATTTTAGATTGCGTTTAAGCAACTTTATTTACCAGCATTTTTGCAGAAATGACAGTGTCAGGCAACTTATTTAGTGAGAATATTGTGGATATCACTCAAAGCACATGACTCTAATTTAAGTAATCTAAAAAACATCCCTAAGAATACTAAATGTGTTGTTACGCTTGGATAGAAAGCCACAACCTACACCATAGCAAAAGTGTCAGATAGACATTATAAATCATCAAGAACCAGAGACATTAAATCATTGGCTTAAAATATTCATTGTGGAAGTGAGAAAAAAAGGAGAACAATATGATCACTAAATACACATAGCAAGAACAGGGAAAACTCATAAACAATTGTATTTCATTGTAGCTGTAGCCAACATCTTATTATAGCTGTAAACCCCATGATCATATAATTAACAAGATAAGCTATACTTTTAAACTAAAACTGAAAAGTAGCTATTCCCTTAGTCTAAATAGTATGCACATTATAATATATACATAAAGGCAAAAGAATAGTGCAAACTTACCAAGTTGGTACATACCTAGTTACAATATAGCAATGGGATCACATGAATAGATAATGTATAGAATGTTATTAATATTATAATTGGTAATCTTTGTAGTTACAGAAAAAGAAATTGAAGTAGCCTGTGAAGAAGCCATAAAGAATCAAGCTTGTGTAGATATGTTTGTAGGACGCTTAAATTTTGTTGGCTTACCTCGTTCAGGAAAAAGTTCCACTCTACGTCGACTACTTGGAGAATTTATTAACTTTATTGAAGCTAAAATGGACCATGAACTACCAAGTACTGGAGTAGCAGACAGAAAGCAACTCTTCATTCAGAGCATTAAAAAATCTGTTGGATTTGTGAATAAAAGACAATGGAAGGAGAAGAATCTAGTGGGGGAAACTACTTTTCTCAATGGTATAATATATCAATCTATAAATGGTAAGGTCAGAAATGCATAAGTCATACTTGGATATGATATACTTCTGTTGCTAAATTTAACATATGGGTCTAAATAATAATTGTTAATGTGGCAGAATTTATAGACTATTGCTACAGTTGTATTTTCACAGTAAACAACCAATACAATTAACTTTTAGTGAACCAAATCCAAATATAATATATTTTTTTGTACAATCACTAGAAAAACATAGACCCTATATAAATTCTTGGGTAAGGCTTCAAGAAAAAGTTCTTTAATGATAAAATTAACTGCATAAATAGAACATTTAATTTTGACAACAAATGAGTTTAAAATTGTATTAATATTATTGCTACAGATATAACATCATCTTTACAAGTCGAATCATTCCAATCATCAGATAATAAAGATCGAAGCACTAATAAATTATCATTGGAGAATGTAGAAATACATGCATCAAGTGACCTTGTTGTGAAAGAAATGCCATCATCAAATGAAGCTGAAATTTTGCAAGATACAACTGAAACAGTAGAAATGAAAGAAGACACCACTTTTACAAGTATTGCTGAAGTTTATCCTACGTATGAAAAAGCAACAGCCATAGAAGATTCAGAAAAGGTGCAATGCTTACTTGAAGATGTCATATATTTGATTACTACTGACCACGGAGGACAGACCGAGTTTTTAGATCTAATGTCTCGATTCTTGATGGGGCCATCATTAAATCTTATTTTCAGCAGGCTGACAGATCCCTTAGATAAGGTGTACAAAATATATACCACCAATGAAGAAGGAGTGTCTACCAACAAAGAAAATTCAATAGTAACTTTAGAGGAAGTTATATTTCAAACATTAGCTAGCATAGCTTGTATGGAAGCTACAAGTGAGGAAAACAAATCAGCAGTACAAAGCTCTCATTTAAATCACAATAGTGATAATTGTTGTTCTTCTAAAGCTATGTTTGTGGGAACATTTAAAGATAAAGTTTCAGAAAGACAATATGTGCAAAGAGACAAACAGCTCCGTAAAAAAATCGAGCAGACTGAATTTTATCGCAAAGGTATAATCGAATATGCTAATGAAGATTATATAACTTTACCAGTGGACAACAGGAGCGGTACTAAAGAAGAAATCAATACCACAAAAACCAAGTTTGAAAACTGTATAAAGAATCACTTTGGTAAAGTACACATTCCTTGCACATGGTTGATATTTAACATTGTGTTGCGATCCAAAAACAAACGCACGATAGCAATGGATGAATGCAAAGTAATTGCTGGAAATCTAGGAATTGGTGACACAGATTTGCATAAGGTTCTGTGGTTTCTTCATTATCGGGTTAGTTCATTACTCTACTATCCCAAAGTGAAAGGATTTGAAAACATAATCATTTGTGACATTAAGGTGAGCAATATTGTCAGGGGCATCGTAATGGGTACAGCCGAGCACCCATAGCTGCACAAATATTTTAACAAAAAAGGGGCATGCCAATTAATTTTTTTTACTTTTTACTTGATCTCGATCTCGTGGTGGTCATTGTCGCATACTTGGGCAGCTGAAATTGAGCGTTTGAAATTGAAGAGTCGAAATCGAGCAGTCGAATGACTTCCACCAGGATTAAATAGCTAATATTGAGCCTTTTGGGAGATTTTTTAGGAAAGTCCGAACTATTCCAAAGTGATCTTTAGGAAAAAGAAATGTGGTTCAGAGATCTTTGGATTGTTTGTTTGCAAAATAGCCATTTTTGCATGCACTACTAGTGGTTTTTCCCATTTAGTTATATGCTACACATACTTGAAGAAAATAAAAGGCAGGCATTTGTAAATTCTAGTTAATTATGAATAAATTCAGTTTATTAAAGTGTTTTTTTTTTGTCAAATAGTTGTTTTCTTCATATGTCCAAGTAGCTATATTAAATATACAATAAAATTACACTCTACATAACAGCTATAATATAATTTAACATAATATTAAGTTGACATGGACAATGATCATTTATGAAAAAAATTATTTCCTTTTAATATAATAAAAAAGTTTGTTTTGAATTATTTGGTGTGAATTCAGTGGCACTAGAATACACAGAGCATGAACTAAAAATTGTTTCTTCATTTGAAAAAAGAGAAACCACTATATTGTCTTTTCTATTTGTCTAACCCATTACTTGGACACATCAGTGGGTGTTACTAAGTGGGTATGGTTATAGTGGCCGCACCAATACTATCTTGCATTCCACTCCCCTGATCTTTCAGCAAGTATTCCATGTATCACAGCATAGTCATTACATTAATAAGACTGCTTTTACATAAGGTAGCCATGCATGCTACTGTTTATTCCACATCAGCATCTTATATTTCATCACTTTCATAATCACAAGAAACAGAGGAGAGTAGGAAGCCAGATCGAATTGGTGCAGCCATTATAACCACACCAACTTAACGATACCCACTCATCTGTCCAAGTAATGAGTATGATTAATAAAACCATATAGAAGTGTTTTTTATTGAAAGAACCAAAGATTTTTAGTCCATGCTCTGAGTATCCAATAATTCAAATGCCACTGTAAACACCAAACAATTAAGTCATTTTGCAAGCCAACAATGCAGGAAAAACCTCTGAACTACGTTAGTCTTCCCAAAAGATCACTTTGAAATAGTAAACAACGGAGGATCAGGCCAAACAATTAAGTCATTTTGCAAGATAACAATGCTGGATAGACCTCTGAACTACGTTAGTCTTCCCAAAAGATCACTTTGAAATAGTAAACAACAGATCAGGCTTGTCAGGAGCTTCCTAAAATTCTTTCAAAAGGCTCGATATTAGCTATTTAATCACAGCCACAGTCATTCTTACCGCTTGATTTTGTCCATCCAAGTTCAACAACGACCTCGAGATCTGGTAAAAGATTAAAAACATTAATAGACATGCCCTCTTTTTGTTAAAATATTGATGCAGCCATGGCCACTTGGCCACACCGTATCCAATACCCCTGAGAAAGTTTTGTATGTGATTTATCCATGTAGTGTGATTTAATAAAAGGACATTGTTTAGATGGCATAATATGCTCAGAAGATAATTCATAGCTATGTGTTTTATGTCAATTACTTGTGTTATGTTGTAGGTGGTATTTGATGCTGCAACATATTTAGTACAAAATACTTTCACATTTAATAAAGTAGGAAAATTTGCTGCAGAGAACTTTAAGAAATATGCTCAATTCACTATATCTGATTTAAAGAAGGCCACTGAAAACAAACTTGATGATTTACTTTCTATGGAAATGATAGTAACACTTTTTGAACACCACAATATCTTAGCTCCTCTTCCAGTAACAAAAAATAGAGAAGAAATTACTTACTTCATGCCTAGTATTCTGAGAAGTGCTGCAAAAGATGAGCTCCAAAACATTCCTATTTCTGCAGATGTGGCTCCTCTCATGTATCGATACAAGTGTGGCTACTTACCATTAGGAGTCTTCTCTTCTCTTATTATAGGCCTGGTCTCAAATACAAAACTAAATTGGACTTTCAAGGAAGACAGTCCTTGTCGTAACAAGATTGAATTTCTAGTAGGAAAGGACTTGGACACAGTTAGTATCATTAGCTATGCCACATATATTAAAGTGGTACTCTACAGAGAATCTCATCCGACAACACCCACTTCTGTAGTCTGTGCACACATTAGAAATACTATCATTTTTATGTTAACACAAGTCAATCATAATCTCAAGTATCACAATGCAAGACTTCAATATGGATTCGAATGTACTAGTCATTTATGGGATTCTGTGTTGTACGTATTAAATTTAGCTCCACTTCATTTGTGCATACTAGAAGATGAAACCTCTCCTAAAATGAAGTGTCTGAAGGACACAAATGTTACTAAAATAATTCCACTTATAGATTCAAGACAGACAATTTGGTTTTCTAAGGTAAGTCAATAATTTCATTCAAGTCGGTGTAAAAGATGCTATGTTATTTATAAAACACTATAGGGACAATCTGACAATTTATTGACTACTGGAACATTTCATGAAGGTATTCATGGTAAAACAAAAAATCAAGTGATTGAGTTTACTTGAGATATACTGCACTTTGATGTAAAGTCAATAATGAATATTGAATTAACTAGACAAAACATATCTTAACACTACATTTTTATGTTTGCTAATTAGAGTGATAATATTCTTGCTGCCTATCCACTACACAAATCATTACTTATAAATAATTTTTGTTCACTTATACTTTTAAAAATTTATGTAACCATTTATTTACATTTTTGCTCACTAAACCTGAATTTATCACTATATTCATATTTATTTCAGAACTGACAGTTGAAGACTTGGGTAAGGTGTATGAAGAGCTCTATGAAGGCAGAGTGCAATGGAAGAACATAGGTCTCAAGCTGGGTCTGAATATTACTATGCTAGACAGTATAGAAATCAACCGCCATTATAAAACGGAACCTTGTTGCCTAGACATGTTGAAGGAGTGGCTTACAAATGGAACAAACAGAAGCTGGAGTGGACTAGCTGATGCTCTGGAAAGTCCAATGGTTAATCTTTCAAACATTGCAGCTGCATTACGAAAAAAGTACTGCAATTAACCGTTTAACATTTTCATTAATATACAAAATGTATTGTTCGTATACTTTAATTTTATATCGTTTTATCTGTTATTCACTAGAATTTTCATTGTCTAGTTTTATATACAGTAATCCAATTAAGTATTAAGGAATTTGAACAGAGTTTTGTCATGATTTATATAAACTGAATTATTTTCCTAGTGAATGTTTAAAGTTATGGGAGAGGGTTCTGATGGAATGTCAAAATGTTTGTCATACGTGGGTATAATGCAATCAATGGTTAGTAAATGAAAAAGTTCAGATCAGTTCCATTTAATTGAAATCATTGTTTAAACATTGACACCTTAAACTGCTTTGCCAAGTGGGGACCAGTACAAGCTTACCACATCAGATCAGGAGAAGGAGTAACTTGATACAACATCTCCAAGTGAACTTGTTATTAGAAGACAGGACAACTCACAAGGATTCTGGTACTATTGTACTAGCACAGACTATGTACAGCTAAAGATATGGGGAATCACATGGTGGTGGTTGTTACAGAAGACAGCACTGATATCTACATCCCCTACTGTATTTATACAACTCCAAGTTTATATGATGCTGCAACTAAAATAACTGGAGGAATGGCCATTCATAATGACTGGCAGTGCCTGCCTCGTTTTGCTGAATTATGTAAAATGATAAAGAGAAATTGCAATATCCATTGAGTAACAGTCTTTATGTGTCCGTTGCATAATGTGAGATACAACAATGACTGAAGCTAGAAATACATTTTAAGCATCAGGAAATAGTAACACTAATACTTTTAGATTGTTATCTGGAGGAAAATACAGTAAGAACTCCAAACTGAGATTCATGAAAAGCACTCAAGTATGAGCACACACAATCATTCTGACCTGTATACTTCCATGAGAGCAAGTGACCCTTTACCTGATGCAGTTGTGTAGTGGATGACTGTATTTTGTCACTGTGAAAGATATCCTGTTTGCCACAATTACCAGAAGTAGGGCTGATGCTGTAACCTATAATATTCAGAGAAATTAAACATACCTTATCAAATCCATAACGAATGGAAAGTGTCATAAAATTAGTTACACTCAATGAATGTAAAACCCAATTATTTAAAGAGAATGTCCTTATACATTTTCTTATCTATACTTCTAAATTATTCATAATAATATAAATGCCAATCTGTCAGTCTGTAATTTTGCTTTAGTGCTGGAAGGTGAGGTTGGGAAGTGGCTCTAAAATGATATGAACTTCTTTTCTCACCTACAGTAAAATATGGACTGCAATTGCGCCTTAGACATAATGCTGGATTCATAGTTCTTATATTAAAGTTCAATAGTTCTCTCATCTTTGTGCCCGAGTGTTTAGCCTCTTTAAGATAATGTTGATGAGTCTTAATCATCTTGAACTCAGCAGAATACTTACTATTAAGTGTCGTCATAGCAGCATGTGATTCAGTAACTGATGAAGATTATACACCATTAATGACTTCTGATTTCTGATGTGACACTATTAACTAAGAACAAATAATATCTAAAAAAGAGTGATTATATGAGCCCCGGTGACTCCAACAACCTATGCATGCAGGCCTGAAGGGGTCAAACTCCTTAATTAAGAACTATATAGAAGGACTACAGAGAGGACCTATAATATTTTATAAACCATTAACGTTTTGTTGTTTTCAGTGACTATAGTTATTGACAGGAGGCATTGAACATAATATGAAGAAAGCAAATCCTGTATTAGCTAGGTATATTGTTTTCCTCGATAACTAGATATGGGATGTAATAAAGCTGGGGTATGAGTACAGGTTTGCTATTCCGAAGTGCCTGAACAATAATGAAGTGACTAATAGTAATTGTTATGTAATAATGCAGCTGCACATTCCTTGTTCACAACTGCATACTTGAAAGCTACAGATCTAAATCTGACTCTATGCCATTTCAGACTGGTTTTATAATTTACAGAGCTATTTCTCTCCTCTCCCATGATCTCTCTACTAATTAAACAACATGACTACAGTAAGATAAGTCACACAAAGGCATGTTTAAAATATCAGATTGAATGTCAAAATGCTATAGATGGCCAGCTAGAAAAAAACAACAACCCTAGTTCTATTGATTAATGATTTCTTTCTCAGTCTTCTTTTACTCATTAGATTTATTGCTCTCTTTTACAGGCTTTTATTAAACAACATTCAATTCTATATTTTTATAGTTATGAAGTGATAAATTTAGTGAAGTAAAAAATTCAAGGAATATAAAGAATCTTTGAAAAAAGAGAATTTTTGATTGTCTTAAGAGAGTGGGACTGTAGCATAGCCGTACGCCTTAACAGTATAAAAACAGAATTGCAGTGTTTGTTTGCAGGCTGGTTGTCGTAGTTCAGTGGCAGAGTGCATGTGCAAAAAGCACAAAAAAGAGCATAAGAGCAATATAAGAGAATTTTGCCACTAGAAGTCTCAACTGTTTTAAGAAGTAAAGAGTTGCTGCATGATTCTCTTCTAGATGTTGAGGGTGAGAAGGAAATTTATGAAAGTCACGGACTTTACTTTTTTTGGTATAGGAGCCCTCAATACAATCAGCTATGTTGTAAATGCTGCTACACTCTCTACATGTCAAATATTTGCTAAACTTTGGTTAGGTGAAAGCTTGACTGGCTAGGATATGATGAGGTAGGTAAGAATTGGCTAATGTTCATCGCAGAAAGTATTATCAGTAGTTTTAAATAATGCTGTGAAGAACTTCAAGAAAGACGTCATAACAGAATCAGGAAGGTGAAAAACAGCTTGTACAACCCTCATGAAGGATATTAGCCATTGTGTAATATCACTTGTGCTCATATTGGAGTCAGGAAGTACTATTCTTTATCACTTTCTTCATCCAAATCTTCAAGAATTTGATTTTAACCTTCCTCCCACACCTCAGGTACAAGAAGAAAAATGGGTTTTAAATGAGTATGAGAACTTGGGAGAGAAGCTGGACTTCCACTCCTATTTGGAATAAATAGAATTTGTGGTAGCAAATCCATATCAGTGTATTTTAGTGAGGTCATTTCTGCTGCTGGAAAGTCATCCACTGGCATGCTCATTGTAGAAATAAATAGACTCATTATACTTTTTTTGTAGAAAAATGTTTAACTACAAGACCTTAATAAAAAATAAAGAAAAACAAACAAGAAAATATTCAATGCATTTTACAGAATCGAAACATAATCTCTTGTGTAGAGTGTATCTCTTCAATGAGAGAGATCTATTACAATGAGGACAGATACGACAGTCAGTGCAAAACTGAGCACAAGACTGGCTGCTAGCATCGCATCATCTTACGCTTCTATGGTCAGAAGTGCTTTAACAATCGCTTTATTCTTAACATGGATTATATTGGCTTGAACTCCTTAGAATCTATAAAACAGCTCCATCCCATTTTTCATCGAAGAACAAAGTAATTTATATATAAAACAATGCCTTTGCGCCTTCGCTAAAAGTCGTGTCAGCTAGCGAGGAATCTAGTGTTTGAAGAAAGAGCGTGCTGTCTCATTTTCTGTAACTACGAAAGGGCCGTATCCAACAAGCCAAATTAGTGAGAGAAAAACTCTGAAGGTCGTGTCGGTGATAAAGAAGATTATAAGCCATTGTAGACAGAGATCAACTAAAGACATCGCCAATCAGAGTAGTAGTAAGCCATTGGTGTGGTTTCATTAGGGGAAATCCTATAATCATACATCGTGTCTGGTATTATGTAGATTACTTAACCAAAACTGATAGTCGTAGTGGGGAACCATGCTTGGAAGAGCTGGCTTGTTAAAGCAGCACTGAAGAGTAACAACCGAATATAAATTGTTAGCTTAATTCTAGTATATCACATCATTTTCATATGTACAGTATTTGGGTATTCTGCAGTTGGTCTGAAAAGTTTGATGAGGACAAACTGATACAGCTGATAGAAGATAGTGAAGAATGTCTAACAGATTGTAGTAATGATGAGGATATTGACAGCCAGGATGTAAGTGAGCTGGAGGTCATAGAAGGTGATGAAAAAAGCAGAGACAAGCTAATTTTCCACGGAGACACACCATAAAGAAGACAAACTATTGAACACTGGTAATAAGAAGATACTTCCCTATTCTTCTATATTATCCCGAAAATGACAGCCTATAATGCAGTAAGTCAGGACTACATAGAACTAACTATAACCATATCATCTTGTTGGAGTGTTAATCTTTAGACAAAACAGTGACGATTCTAGAAATAAAAACACTAAAGAAATAAAGGCATCTTTGAAAGCTATAACTTCTAGCTGAGTACTGTTGTTGAGAGAGTGGAAAGAATAGCAAAAGAAATTCAGCAACCAATGTTTAGTCCTGTAACTACTTCAAGTGCAAGAGTCACTGTTCCACTTATTGTTAGAGTAAAATAATCAAATATATAATTATCTAGACTTTCTGCGTCAAAAAAAATGTTCATAAATTAGCATTTGAGAAATGTTTGTGTGTAAATTATAGTTAAGATAACAATGCATGTTTAGTTTGACTAATTACATTTTTTGTTTTGTCTGAAGTTAGAAAAATGTATAGGACACTACTAGATGACGATGAAGTATTTACTGGCTAACATTTTTGTGGAGTTACTTCCAATGATGAAAAAAATACAAGAAATACCAAAAACATTATTAAATGAAGTTCAGTAAATACATCAGCAGTTTCATTCCAGTCAAATTAGAAGTAAGTTTAGTAGACATCGTTTCATTCTGTGATCATTTGATGTACTATACAGCTGCAATGTATACTTATTAATGAACATTAAGCCAGGAACAAGGCATAAGACGAAAAAGAAATTTGGATAATAGAAGAGTTAATCGCAGTCAACGTGTAGGACTAGTGAGAGTAAGTTTAATAACTTAGTTGAATCCAATACTCCTTCTTGCTTATAAGCTATTGTTTTTGATAGAAATGCGGCCACATGGCTGACTCCATGATTTAGTTCACTACTCAAATAGATCCAATGGGGACTTCAACATTGATAGCCTTGTAGTTAGCAAATACTCTCTCAAGTATATAAACATTTTACATGCATGTGTTGTATAAAAACATTTTTTTCTAGCAGAAATACCAGTCTAACTATTGTTGTCTGATTGAAATTTAAACATTCATTCATACTTCATAAAAGATTACCTACAACAAGAATACACAATTTTCATTTTTCTTAGATATACATATAACATTTCATCTGATTTAGTTACCGTGAATGTGATATTTAGTTACCGTGAATGTGATATTTAGTTACTATGTGGCTTGTATACAACCAAGTTTCTAATCTTCATCATAATAAAATAAATAGTAATAATCACTCTCAGCAGAGCAGTATAAGTAAATCTGCTCATTCTCTCTCTTTGAACAGACACTTTTATGCTTTTACACTTTACATTGCACTTGTTCTACAGATATGGAATTATAATATCAATATACTACAATTCAGATCCATTTTTAATGCTATCATACTTCAGAAAATAATAATCCTTCATTATCACAACTATTTGAAGGTGCTTGAAAAATCCAGACCTAGACATGAAAATGGAGACCACATGATGAAATGGTTCAGAGTAGTAGAAAGGATGAAATTTTACAAACAAGTGAAATTGAACTTGTTTTCTTGTTGTCATGATTGAAGTCAACAAAATATCACTTTTTTCCTGCTGTAAAATAAAACATGAAATTTTAGATGCTGGACTTGCAGATGAAACACATTTAAATATCCACTACATAAATCCTGCATATAGCATGACAATACAAAATGACATTTTTCTCCCTGTGAGAGTATCTAAATTTGTTTCTTCTAAGCCTAAAAAGACAAATAATGTGTCTGACTCGTTGATAGACTAAATCAATAGTTTATAAGTCGCCAACTCGCTTGGCAGCACCTTTCAGTACTAATGCGTAAGAATAAAGAAAAAAGGGTGTGGTCACACGAACACAAATTGAGTACTATTGCCTGGCTCTTATCCTAGCTAAAAAAGGACTAGTGTATTATAAAGGCGCACTTAGTGGGGCTTCTTCCAGTTCTCTTATAGTTCCGTCTGGAACAGTATATGAGCGGAGCTACTGCTATTATACTGGATATTTTAATTTGATGAGCTAAAAGCATTGATATGCATTGTATTGATGAGTAAATGATACAAATTTAGTTATTTCTTGACATAGAATAATCCAAACAAAGGTAATAACAGCTGAATATGAAAATTTGAAACCTTGAGTTGATAACTGATGCCACTTTAATGCAAATACTATTGCCTCCTATAAATGATAACAGATCACAGCTACTCCAAGTCTTGCATAGCTGGACCCTTTCTGGGAAGGTGTCGGGTGGCATTAATACGTTGTACAAGTTTAACATCCTCCAGATCTCAGTGGGATAGTATACTTAGCTAACCATCCACAGTCATAGGTTTTTGTAGCCAGCACTTGCATGAGCAAATGCTGTGTAATGTGCGGCAAAAATTATGTTAACAAATTAGGATACTGATGCATTCCAGTTTGAAATTCACCTCAAAATCTAATAAGTAATTCAATATGATTGGAATAGATGTAGATGTATGTCAAGCATCTGTGTACCCAATATTTTTTAGGTGGGGATCAACTCATAGCAGCAAGAGCAAGGGCAGCTATAAAGACTAGAGTGAACTCATTAACCTGTGATACTCGATTGGATGGACTTGTTCTATGTGCTGAAGATTGGCATACTAAAGTCAATTTGCTGGATGTAACTCATTTAAAAAACTTATCAATGTGACATCTCTTACAATGTGCTATGTGTCAAATACTGGTGATTTGGAAATGTTTTTACTCATTTTGTTCAGGATCTGATTGCGGTACACTCTACCAATTGAGAAATTTAATAGGCCGAACCAATGTATCCGCTAATCCTACAAAAAAGTATAATGATAGTGATGATATCTTTAAATTAATTTTGGAGTGTCATGTTTTGGTAGCAGCATTTGAACATTTAAGTATGAAGTCACTCTCTATGTTACAGTCATTAGTGGCATAATTAATTCTCAAGACTTGTGGATGGCGCCATCTGATGAGCGAAGGAGTACTCTCCAAATGATATGTGATCATATTGTAGATAAATTTGCTTCCATCAAATTTAATCAGTTACCTGCACCATCTTCAGACAAGGTCAGTTAAATTAATTCAGCTACAATTCGGCTTTTTATAACTTTCATCTATTTGTCTACCATAAACTTCAATCGTATTTTCCTATTTATTTACTTTAATAGGTTTTTGACTATGGCGGAAAGCTCTTGAGTTTGAGATGTTTTTATCTTGCCTTCTCGGGTGCCATTAAGGAAGGAGATGGCTTATGGGTGCTAAGATGTTGGAAATACCTACTTCCAATTTTCAAGAGTTTGGGCAGAAAAAAATATTCCATAGAAGTACCGAATATGCTCAATCAATATGAGTATACAATGTAGTGGAACTTTGAACTCTGTTTTATCATCATCATACTATGACATCATCATTTATTGTCTCACTTGCTTGTAATATATACTCCTCGTGTTAGAGATATTGAAAGAAAAGACGAGTTGTATTTAGTACAGTTTTAGTAGCTAACTGTCTCTCGACTACGCTCACTCCTCGACTATCACAAGAGCTCCTGTGAAATCGTTTCATCAATACCCATTCTGTTCGAGGCTGTAATATTTCCTGTGATCTATACTTGGAACTTTTAAACCGATTATGTAAAGATTCAGTCAGGAATCTTCAGGCTAATAAGACAGAATAAGCTATTGTGAGTGTAGGCAAGACTTTGGGAACAATAGCTCCTGTTGTTGATAACTACGACAATGTTAACAATGTTACTCATGCATCTGGACATCACAAAGTGCCCAGCTCAAAAAAAGATATTCACCTGACTATGGAACATTTGTTAAAATTAAACATATTCAAATATCATGATGGAAGAGTACCCCACTCTTGTTTTAGAACACCTCGGGACGCCTTGCATTCAATGGACAAAAATGCATTAGTTAAATGGATTACTAGACACATTTAATTTTTAATGTGTGAATCTATTTATTGTAATTTTTTTAATAATATTTGAACTTGAGATAAAAGTGAATGAAAGATGATCATTGGAACAGTGCAAGCATGTGTATAGCTTTTGACTTATATCACAACACAAGCATAAAGGTCCATCATAAGTATGCGAGTAGTCATCAAATCATTAAACAGAGCATTTCTTCGACAGTTTACATTGTTAGTCATACTCAATCATTGTTTTGTCCATAATGTGTCCTTTTTCCAGGTTTCATTATTAGAACAGCCAAGGCAGGAAGACTATCCCTACCAGCACGACCAGTTTGTTGGATATTAGACTCAATATCACTGGGAGATCCATAGTGAATCACTTGCCGAATGTCATGACAGTCAATCCCCATCCCAAATGCTATAGTAGCAATGACAACACGCAAATGAGAGTCTGTAGTAAACAACGTAGTATGCTTTGCTTTACTATCTCTTCTGTACAGCTCATGAACATGTCAACCAGACTGAATCTCGGGAGGTCTGGAGCATCATGTGGTTCAGTGAATGAATTGCCAAGTGAAGTTTTGAAAAAAGGTAAATATTTGCGTAGTCTCTATAGTTTGTGCAGTACACGATAACTCGTGAGCATGCGATTCTCTCTTCTTGAACTCTTCTTACAAGTGATGAAAAAGTTTCTTCTATTGAGGAGGATTGCACTACTGAATACATTACATTCAACTTCACAGGTGGTCTTGACACTACCAATTCATTTCTCATGCCAATGATACGTGTGACATCCCTTCTCAATATTATTGTGGCTGTTGCGGTTAATGCCATGATATGAACATGTGGTGGCAACAAACTTCGTATTTCACCAATTCTTAGAAGTGACCTCCTGAACGTATCTCCCCTATATTGAACAATAAATGTAATAACAAATTAATGATTTAATTATATTATAATATGCAATACAAACAATGACATACCATTTTTTCACGGTGTGTGCTTCATCTACTATATGTTAGCAGAGCTAGTCCATAACAATCAAATCCTTTTTTAATGAATTACAGAACTGTGAATCATACACATACACACACACAAAGTTCTGAGATTGAATGCATGATTATGATGACGCAATTGCAACATTGAGTCAGCAGTATGACTAAACAACTATTGATTAACTGTCTCAAACCACAACTGTTGATTTTTAACACTATAAATGCTCTAAGTTGGTGGGTGTAGACATCTCCTATAATTCAATTATGACTACACCTTCACACCTCCCAAGTACAACTCGCATGTCACAGAAATTGTCCAACACCAACTAACATTCCCAGGGGCTGTGCCCCACCACACAATGATCTCACGTTCTGTATAATCTGTTTATATAAAGTTCCTTGTTCAGTCACCCTCATTCAGTTCAGTAACCAATAGAAGGCTCCACAAGCCGAAATATTATGGTTTTATTATACTGAAATGAATTCTCTGAAATTTGCTACACCTGGCTAGCTATCAGGGTAGCTAGTTCTATTAAATAGTCCAGCTGCCTGTAATATCAGGTGACTCCTAATCATTAACATTAAAGTATTAAACCACAATACATTATAATAAACAATTTATATTGAGCTCTTTTACATAAAACTGTATCAAAATTTCACACTTTAAAAAATTTGTTTTAATTAAACAATTTTTTTGGCATGATACTGATATGTATGCCAAACCGAACCTGCATACCAAGTTTCATGCTTTGGTCCACTCTGTCACAATAATTTTTCTTATCTGCTGGACTATAAGCATTTCTCTCCATCTCCTGTTGCTCAGAATCATCTCAGGAGTAAAATATACAATTTGATATCTTCCTTTCACAACATCCTTCCACACACTTCCATCGTCCTGCTCTCCCGATATATAGCAGGCTTTAATGTGGACAGAACTGCAACCTACATAAATTATATATATATATATATTATATATATATATATTATATATAATTTAAAATACTATTTATGTACTATGCAGTATAAATTCTAAGGAAGAATTCATAAAATACTAGCCTAAAATGATAAATAACATGGGACCCGACTAAATCAATTGTTTATAAGCTGCCAACTCTTAGTACTGAATGCGAAAAAAGGAAAAAAGGGTGTGGTCACACGAACCCAAGTTGAACACTGTAACTGAACATTCCTTTCCGTAGTAAGGGTGTGGTAGTAGGCTACCAAGTTAAGATCGTGCTCACTTTCTGTTAAAGAATCTAGCCATTTAACAGTTTCCTGGCTCTTGTCCATGCTCTTAAAAAAAAAATAGGACTTATATATTTTAATAGAGCGCTGAGTGGGACCTCATCCAGTTATCTTATAGTTCCCCAGGAATAGTTTATGAGCGGAGCTGCTGCTGTTATACTGGATATTTGAATTCAGTGAGATATAAACATTGATATACATTATATTGATGAGTAAATGATACACATTAATTTTAGTTATTTCTTGATATAGAATAATCAAACAGAAGTATGCATATCATTTTTATAGCTAAATGCAAAGTTATGAAACCTTGAGAGAAAGCCACACCTCCATATAACTGATATGTAGCACTTTGCATGAGAGATTTCATGATTGTATCATATTAGCATACACAGCAATAAATCGGGCATTCCAGAGTCACGCTCGAATTGCAACAAAAATCATTTTCCAAATGCATAATTTATGATCATAAGAGTATATGTTTGTAGTCAAATGCAGAGGCTGTCACAAATACATGACTACAAGCAATTCTTTGTTCAAAAGGCAAAAATACACATAACTTTCTTAGGATGTTGAGCAGAGTGACATGAGGGATTGTAAAACATTTAGACACTGCAAAATGCCGTTAAAAACAATAAGAGATGAATAGACAGTTAGGAGGCTTTAGAGATCACCAAGCCGTTTAAAAGATTATCATGCAATGCAGCAAACTATTGCAACTGTGTGTGACAGAAAGGCTTGACAAAAGAAAATAATATATTAGAATAATAAATCATGCCATTCTGCCCAGGAGGGCCCATTCCAGGATGAGCCCCCATGCCCTGCTGATGGTAAGTTCCAGGTTGCCTCTGCTGCATCACTTGCTGCATCTGTATGGGCGGGTTGGCTTGCATCGGGTGCATCCCAGCACTCATGCTAGCCCTAGGGTTCATCATGTGAGACATGTGTGCTGGATTGGACCGATAAGGACCCCCGGGAGGCCCGTACTGCTGGCCCATCATCTGCTGCTGCTGTTGCTGCTGCTGCATTTGTCTCTCCCTCATCAGCCTAAAGTACTGCTGGTGCTGCTGCTGACGATGGTGCTGCTGGAAAGCCTGAAGGCGGCGGTGACCTGGGTTGTGGCCCCCAGGCACCATCATTGATCCTGCCATGTTCGGAGCGTACATGGTCGGAACGCCGGCTCCCGTGTCCGTGTTCATCATGTAGATCTTGTTCAGTCTGTGTTTCATCATGGCAGCGTCTGACTGAGACGCCATGAACTGCTGCCGGTCATGCATGGCATCCCCTGGGGCTGTGACTCGCATCTGGCCCCCAGGACGGAACTGCGGGTTCATCATGTGAGGGTGCATCTGCTGGGGCATGTTCACGACGGGGTTCACTCCGGGTCTCTGTGGACCAGTCATTGCAACATTCCCGCCCTCAGCCATCTGGGCCCCAGCCACTCCAGGGACAGTTTGCCCAATTGGTCCTCCTGGCTGTGGTCCCCCTGAAGGGTGAGTAGGCATGCCCATACTGCCACCTGAAGCTCCTCCCATCCCGACACCTCCAGAGGTTAACGTCGCAGCACCAGGAACAACACCCTGCTTAGGGGCATCCCCTTGAGCAGAATCTGGAGCAGTGAGTGCCTTGGAAATGTCTGTGGGCGGGTTCACAGGAACAGGAACTGTTTCCTCTGTAGGCAGTTTCACAGTATGTGGACCAGAAATGAAGTTCTGGGACTGATTCTGGTGAGTGTGGAACCTGACTAGGTTCCGCTGTTCTTCACAACGCAGAGGTTTCCGTTTCATACGTACAGCACCGAACCAAGACAGCATGAGGGGGCCAGAATTCTTGACTCCCTCTAAAATCTCCCATGGGGAAATTTCTTTGACATCTTGAAACCTAAGACCCTGCAAATAAAATTAATGGATAAAAACAAATTTCACACACACAATCACATACACAAGCACATAATCAAATTCAGTAATGAGGTATAGAACTGGCCTTATTATAAGGTATGTGTTAAGTCTTATTGCAATGGTATGGAAAGAGTACATTAAGGAACTAATAAATTGATTAGTTAGTAAATGTTGTTTACTACCTGAAGCAACAAAAGTTATTAAATGAGTAAACATTTAAGCTAAATTAATTATTTCCATATAATATAATTAAGTACTAACACAAAAACAAATTAGAAAATAGAAAGACCAAGTTATAAAAAACTTAAATTATTTGAAGATATTTCAGAATGCATACTATTTCCTAAGCAACATCGCACCTTTATCCTATCGTTAGCCGTGGCCCCCTTGCTGTGCACCATGGAGGGAGGCGGCTTCACGGTGATGACACAGTAGTTGTTTGGAGTGATGGGGAACAGCTGCCGTATCTCTGAGGCACAGTTAGATTTAGAGCCAGCAATCTCTGCCTTGATCTTCTTAATGCACCCGGTGTGTACCTTCTTGCCTTCTTCTCCGCTGCCTGCCAGAGTGTAGTGGAACTCTGAGGACAGGGAGCCCAGGAGAGTTCTGATCATGTCCAGGCAGTTGGTGAACAGTTCGCTGAATGGGAGGAAAAGGAAGGAGGTGAAGATGCCGAGAAAGAAAAGAATACAATAACAAGCTTTGAACACTTTAGCTTTTAAGTGAATAATGATAAAATAAAATAAAGAATAAATAAAGATAAAGTATTTTTGTACATTTTTATACAGGAGATCATTTGCTCTTTTAAAATTTGGAAATTCATAACTTATTTACTTCACAGTGTTAGTTTCTCTTAAAAATATTTATGATATACATATAAATTCAATTGGAAGTAAAGTTGCCTCACAATTTTTAATCATCATCAGCAACCAATGCCTATTGTTTCCGGTTCATTACATTAAATTATTTTTTTTTTTTTCACTAATACAGGGTTGTGAAGTTCAGTCTAGAATTAACATTGAATAAATAAAGGAATAGCAAATGTTTGAACTGATTTGTTTAGTATAGTTAAAGATACACTCCAATATTTTACACATGTTGATTAAGATGTATCATTTACAACTAAGACATTCACGGAATTACAAATAGATAGTGGTCTGATATAAACAACATATAATTTTTTTTCCAGACATGATAGGATGTAGTTATAATTTCTTATAATATAAATACGTTATCAAATTTATATATAGATATAGCATGGGTCGCCATCGTTATCCAGCTCCACACTGGGAAAGTAGCAACAGAAGACTATACAGATCAACGCTCTGGGAGACTCGTTGTTCATATATCAATCAACCTCAATGTTTCTCTAACACTCAATATCTGTTAATAGCCATCACAGTGATCTGGATTTTCAGAAGGAAAACTAAAACTCAATATTTCAAACTCTGTACTGAAATAAAGCCACAAAAGACAAATAATAAAGTAGAATTGTTATCTCTACCATTGAACTGGTCTATTTGGAATGGTTCAATAAATATCTTAAAAGAAATTCATTCCAGAACTGCTTCACTAAAACAGAAACTATTATTACTATGTGGAGATGTAGAAGCCAATCCTAGCCCCTATAATAAAGGTAAATTAACCTCTATCCAGTGTGATGTTAAAATGGAGTCTTCAATATATTAGGTGAAGGTAAATTTCTGTTTTTCTTTAATATATTTCAATTGAAATATAATAAAAAAATTGTAGTATTCTGCTATGCGACAGTCTCACTCTCAACAGACAAATGAAAATTATCTTTTATCAAAGATTTTATTTGTTGAATTTTTTTACTCCACTAATTTTTTACTTTTGTATTTCTTTCTCAGCCTTCTTTTACTCATTAGATGTATTGTCTTACTTTCACAGGCTTTTTAAACAATACTGAATTAAAAATATTTGGTCGCCACTGGGGAATTGAACCCAGGAAGAATACATTTAGTGAGTATAAGACAGCTGAGAAGGAAATTATCAATTGTAAATATTCATCAGAGCTTTAAATAAAATTATGAAAATATTCATACTTGACATGTACAGCATTGGTGCAGATTAGTAACCTACAGACATTGTAACATGTAGTAACACAATTTTAGTAGCAAAATTGACCACTATAAATCTGTTATATTTTGACTAAATTCAGTTAAACAATAAGATATTGATCCTTAACTATTATTTTACATTTTAATATGCACACCATTTTCCCTTAATTTTTTCCAACAACCTATCTGAAGCATTATTAACCTGATGTGTATTGATTATTATTCATTTTGAATGAATTACATATAATCATTTCAGCATTGCATTCATTATGAGTACACGTATATTCCACTTAAGAGCATTATGTTGGACTTTAATGGCAGCTTCTTGAGATGACTGAAGGATTGATAGTTAAACAATATATTCCATTATGGTATATACTGTCATAATTTATTAACAGCTAACTACCAACAACAGCTAAATACTAACAAAAAATTTATTGGCAATATCCATGTACAGGACAAGTGATGACTTTGAAAAGTAAATATGAAACATTCTAAACAAATTATAATTACATAAGAAACCATTGCAATTAATAAAAAAATTATTTCAGTAAATTAACATAATATTAGCAAAACATTAGCTATTGCACCTTTACATTAATTCTGCAGTGAAATAATATTAATTTGTATATTTGTAAAATTATATTTTATTTGTACATTTTACACTATAATTTTATCGTAGATCAGCCTCTCAGTAACTATGAACCTTCACCTCGAGTATTTGCTGCTGCCTCAGCAAGTCCTGAACAACTGTATGTTTATGGAGGTTATGTTATTAGCTTTGATGAGAATAAAAGACAACTGAGAACCGTAATTCAAGTCTATGAGTGCTCTACAGAATCCTGGAAAGAACTTCCAACATCTGGTACCCCACCTCCTGGAATATTTGGCTGTGCAACCACTTATTCAGGTCATGTTCTCAACTTGTTTGGTGGTGGAGATGGTACATCATTCCATGCTTCATTACATCAGCTAGACACCAGATCTATGACATGGAAGCAACTCTCACCACAACATGATAGTGGACCCATGAGGAAATCTGATTGTCAAATGATATATTGTAATGATTCGATAATTGTTATTGGAGGCTATGGCATACCATCAGGTGAACTGCAGTCTGGATCACAATTTACTGAGAGTAAACATCATCATGATGGTCGTGGCTATACAAATGAGATTCATAAGTACCATATTTCCCAAGGTAAGTTACAAATTGTATTACAATTAATTTGTCATAATTTAGTTTATACATAATATTATTAAATTACAGTGTATATTAATAAAGTATTACAGATATAATTTCTTCAGAATTATTTGTAGATTTAATGTAAACTATTATAGAAATTATTATGGAATAATTATAACATGCAATACTTAATTTTGTCGTGTAGATGTGAATAAAATTTAATGGTTTCAGACGTAGAGGAACTATTACCCTGTTACATTGTAAACATTTATCAGTAATAATTATAAAGATATAATCAAATTTAAAGTTACAGTGCTACTATCTGTCTTTAGCAATGAACTTTAATGACTTTTCAATTGTTTGTTTCCAACTTAAATAGAAACTAGAATAACTTCTATCTCAGGTTATGATTATATTGAGTATGTATTAGTGATTTTTGAACTAAGCAATTTGGTTTATGTACAAATTTATTTGTAGTGATAGAATGGAATGACATTTGTTTAAACATGCCAATTATGTATTCTTGTATTTAGTATTGCTTCTAGGATGACTCATTTACTATTTATTCAAACAATGGGCACTACTAAGTATTACTTGCTCTGTGTAAATAGTAATAATAAAGCAACTTATATGTGACTGTGTCTATCAATAGTAATACAGCAAATTTGTTAAAATAGAAGACATACATTTAGTAGTTGCGTAAGTGCTGAGGTGTTTGAGAACACATTTTCTCAAAATGTAAATAATTTAATATATTGTATTAGTTAGAAGCAATTTTTTTTATAAAACACACAGCTAAATACTTACTTTATGTTTGTGATTTATTATAAACATTATCAGATAAAGTATTTGAAGTAATTAAGATTAATAATTTTTGGCTATATAAAGTGTTTATATACAATGAGGCATTCATTGTTTGTACTTATACTAACATAATGTAAGTCATTCTTATTATTCCAATAACATCAAAAATAAATTGTGATCATGGGTAAATCACTACTAACAATAGATACGATACTTTTGAATTATAACTGGTATAATAATCACTACATAATAAGGCAGCTCTAAGTCATGTAAATGACATTTGAAATCTTCATAAAATAGATATCTTAAAATAACTTACCAAATATATATTACATTGCTATTTTTATTTAGGTACATGGTCTTATCCCTTGATCACTGGAAGTAGACCTTCTCCTAGATTTGGTTTTACAGTCACCTGCATTAGTCCTACACATGCAGTCTTGTTTGGTGGATTTGATGGTACTAGTAAACTCAATGACACTTACCTCATAGACTTGGCACAGATGGTAAGAATTGTTGTAATCTCTCAATCATTGTAATTGTATTGATCATATGAGTTTAGTCAAGATGTATATGTACTGAAATTAAGCAATAAAATACAAATGATAGCATTCATCTGCCAGTACATATGTACAATGTAAACTATTTATGTATAAAATAAATACATTAAAAAAGAAATAGTACATGGCTGTAAATGTAAAAGCTTTAAAAAAATTTGTGCTGCAGACTCAGTGTTTATATAAATTGCATACTGAGAGAAGACTAGAAAAATAATAATCTATTTAGTATTCACACAATCTTAGTTCAGACTAAAGATAGTTGCAGCACGGGCTGTCAAAAGTATTTTTATTCCTTTATTGCAAGTTTCTATCTAGTAAGTTTGTTGAGATGGAGGGGATTTCATGGAACATAGGAACTAAGGCAAATTGGCCACTTATTTAAAATAACAAGTAATTTAGTGGTGTGTCCCATAGTTGCCAACCATCCAGGTTTAGCCGGGATCCTCCCGGCTGTCTTGGCCGTTCCCAGCTCCCTCCTGTTAATGGGATTCTCCCGGGTTTTTTTTAGTTCTCCCGGTTTTTTGGAGTTCTCCCAGTTTTCTTCGTAGTATTTTCCCCGGCTTTTGCAAGCGATTGCCAGATTAATTCCAATACAATTTCCTGCAAATTATTGCATCATATCAATGAGTTCTCATTGAAGAGACTAGTAAGTTGCACCTGGCCAATGCTAAGCAGCAAAAACATTAAAAAAAACAGGGAGGGAGAGAGTACACTGCATAAAGTACAAAGACATGTAGTAGTATTTTTATATAGGTCTCTACACAGCTGCACTTGCAGAAGGTATTTGTTGTACTTAGGTTCAAACAATATTTTTAGCTTAAGCTGCTTACATGGGGTAAGTAGATTTATGTTTATGTAGGAAAGACGCATAAAAGACTTGATAAAATCTATTAGTGCATGTTGTAGTACATTATCTAGTATATAGCACTTATTACATGAGTCAGAGTATGATATGGTGAAATATTTCATGACCTGGCTAATTTATTTTCAAGAGCCAGAGGGAATGAAATATCAAGCAATATCACTCTGCTGAGTGTAATATGTGGTTTATTTCACACTAAGTATCTTCACTACTGTAGTTAGTACCCCCCTTCCCCCCTTTAGCAGCTGCTCTAACATGGGTTGAGTAGCTACACAAGAGGAATGTAGCTTAAAAACCAAGAAAATTGACAAGTTCAGCCAGTTGCTATAACTACAAGGGTAATGAGCCTGGCAGTACAGCAACAGAGTGAAATATCATGAGTTATTTCACAGGTCATGTACCTAAACATATCATTGTGATGATATCTAGGGTGGAATAATAATAATTATTTTTTTAAATTTATTAGTGGAACACTTCAAGAATCTATTGAGACAAAGTTTCCAGACTCAAATATATCTGATGTTTTAAAGTGATTACTAATGTTTGTGTTCACTTTTATACTCTGAATACTTTTATGCTTACATTTATTATAGCAAATATATGATGCATGTTGTCTGGAAACTATCCTGACAGCAACATACACACGTCGCATCTCACATTCTTATCATAATTACTGCACATTATTTTTATCCTATTCTGACAGATCAATTCAAGCATAGACTGCTTGATTACTTTAGTTAGTAAAACTACGAGAAATAAAAAATCTCTTCTAAGCACTTGGGCTTACTCAGGTGGCAGCAAAACACAGTACATGTTACTAACATAATTGATAGGCTTTTAAAATGCAGCTGAAACTTTTTGATATTGGTATTATATTTAATTAGGCATGAAGAAGTGTTTCAGTTCTTCTAATAATATATATCATAAAGTATTTGTTTGATTGTACGTTATATTCTCGCACTAATAGCGTCTTACTGAGCTTGTGCGTGGAGCACAACAACCATCTCCAAGAAGTTATCATGCCGCTATTTGTCTTGATTATAACAACAACGATCAACAGTTGTTAGTAGCTGGTGGACTTGATAGCAAGGCTTTAAGTGATGTTTGGTGTCTTGATGTATGAGCACAGAGTTGGCGAAAGGTAAGATCATATTATAGTATAGCTCAAATAAGAATAGCTATGTAGAAGTAAATAAACTTAACTGATGTACATAAGGAATAATCTTTTAAAAAAATGTTTATTGTTTAAACTAAAATTACTTTAGTAGTTCCTAATAATAATTATTATTGGATCATGTACGATTCCCCGAAGTTCACCTTTAAAGAACTTTGAGTATTTCAGTCAATTCTATTTCTAGAACTAATTAAATAGTTTAAGTTAAGTTATACTTTTCATATATCTAATTAAGTATATTAAGTAGTTTGTCTAATCTCTTTGTAATCATTACACAATTTCATGTATGAAACCAAATTAATTTGTTCAGTCCATAATCCAGCAGTTCAAAAACAATAAATTTAATGCACATACATGAAGTATTACATGAGTACATTTGTTTGTACAATTATTAACCACAACTTTTCTTTATATTTTGCAAGGTGTAGGTTAAATTCTGAGCACTTTGAGGTTTTATAATATTTACACTGTCTGGATAGAGTAGCTCTTCTTCTTACTAACAATATAAGTCTGTCGTCTGGGAAACTTTCCGGAAGCTCGTGGTGAAAGTGTTTCTTGAGATCTCCTAAAATGTCTTTTTTCCTTATATGGTATTTTCCATCACTTTATTTGTGTTGCGTGCTTGCTTATGCTCAAACTGATAGTATAGTCTAGTTTAACATGGTACTTCCTTCAATAAACAGAAAGTTTGTAATTTAAGCTATGCTCAACTTTATCTTGAAAGTTATATGTTTAGGTAATAATAAAGTCTTATGTGCAAGGGAGAACAGAAAAATAACCAGCAAAGCTTATCCAGAATAAGAATCTAGAGTTTCTATGCAGCAAGTAAGCTTCATAAGCTACCAGATGGTGAATTGCACTTCATAAGTATGTATTAGCTAGTACATATTGCTTGAAAAGTCATATTGAGTAATACTTTAGAAGTGCAAGATAGAAACAAGTGACTAGCTGAGTTTTACAAAACTATGAAAAAACTTTGCATTCAATTATCTTAAGACTGCATGTTCTGTTGTCAAAAATGCACAGTAAAACGTCCTCAAAAAATTCCAGTAGCTCCACGTAGAAGACATGTGTGTAGAACTGGATGGAAGGCAACTTCCGATAGTCTAGTGAGTAGTCCTGTTGGCATAATACACCAAGTAATCTAGAGACCTATGAAGTATTAAGTAATGAAGTAGAAATTGTGACAATTAAAATGGTCACCATGAAATTGATCAGTTCCAACAATTTTATTGAGGTATTATATCTAGTATAAAATTCCTGGTTATGTAAAAGTTATTCCTGATCCAAGTTGAGGCTAGATAGCTACATTGCAATAATTCCAAATGGATGCAGATAAACTACTGACTATGTAGGAAATTTATTACATAGAATTTTTTTCTGATTGTATTTTTCAGTTCAGACACTGCAAAATTTCAATTGTGCCACTTCTGCTTAAATTAAATATATGACTTTATATGGCTTAGTCAGAGTTTTTGAATAGTGTGTTGTATTATAGTAAGTTGTTAATGAGTGAAGTTCTCGTGCAAGAAATTAAAATGTGTAATAATAGCTATAATTTGTTTAATAATTAACTACAGTGCTTTAGGACTGTTTATAAATCTTTCTTTCAGAGTTTAAACGAAACACATGCCGACTGGTCTGTTTTAAAAAGGTTCCTCAAAGAATTACTAAATATGTTGCTTATATTTTCCTGCTGTCACTAAAGGCTTCTTGTCTAGGATTACACACTTTCATTTAATTATTCAGCTACACACTACATGTGACATATATTTAACAATTCTGGAGACAGTGTAATGCTTCTCATTGCCTATCTTGATTGCCATTGGTTCTCCAAATTGGTCAACAGAGACAGCATTTTAGTTCCCTGGATGGTCAACTAATAAGACCTACCTTAGCCTCTGAATCAAGAGTATGAATTTTGAGCAGATAAAGAGAGGTGGAGAACATATCATACATGTCCTATCGATTTCATGGAACAGGCTTGGCTAATTCCAAGATAGCTGTTATGACAGCTGTTAACGCTTCCAGTTTTTTTAGTATGGTGAATGTACTTCATCTGGTTATTTGCAAAAGATAGCTATATATGTTACGTGTTGTGAGAATGGTATTATTGTAGATATGAGGCAATAATAAGAGGACTAAACAAGTAGGTGGTAGATTTTAGAATACACTCAAATCCTAGCAAAAACATATTGCTTCTTTGCTCATATTCTTCAACCAAAATGCATCCTGCCTTCTCACTCATGTGTCCAGCATGTGCACCAGTGCATATCCTTCCCATTTGACACTAGCATGTCAAAGTTTCATGCCATTGAAATATTTTACCAGCTGCTTTAGTGAGTCCATCATTTGTAATGTAGTAGCATTATCCTCAACATATTTGCTACTTACTTTATGAAACAGTAAATCCATGTCATAGCTATGTGACTCTATCATGGTCAAAATCAGCTATTATAATTGTTATTTCAAGGCTTGATATTTTGCAGAGTCCAAGACCTTAACTGGAAAAACAATAATATTGAAACTACCATACACTCTACACTAGAAGTATTCATTTCTTAGAGTTGACCATATTTTTGGTAGCTAATTTGCAATTTTCGCTATGTCTGAGGTCTCAGATTGAAAAAAATACTATCAGAAATGAATTTTGTACACAAAATAACCATTATGCTAGACATATAACTAGAAAAAAACTTTTATTAACTAAGAATATTTATCGTGAACAATAAAAATTTCACTATTTCCCGGAGTTTTCCAAAGTTACCACTTTGGCAAACCAAGTTAAATTCTAGAACCACTTGGGGATGCAAATCTGTACAAGTAACTTTCATAATTAGAAGTTTGTAGACTTTAAGTAGCAATTCCAATAATATTTGAGATACAATTTTCATTTTTTTTTTATTTAAAACAAAATGCTCAATGTTTCATCACTGGCACTCACCAGATCTGAATTCAGCACAAAAATGGGTCTAGAAAAGTCAATCAAAATTACTTTATGTGCTGTTAATTCAAGTCTGCTACACTACACTAATACAAATATTGCTATATTTGCAAATTATTTACCACCCAGTCACTATTTTGAAGTAAGTAAAAACTTGAACTGCGTAAGCTACCTCAATGTTAGCATTGTAGCCTTAGAGATACCACCGCAAGCAGTTTGACAATCATTAATAGTTTACTCTTTAAACAGCATTACTACAACATTGCAACCAAAATTCTAAGTTGTGTATTTATACTGTTAAGGGATACTGCTATGAATATTGTCATTTTTAACAGACTTCAAATTTTCTATATTTAAATATATTTTCAAATTTTGGGAATTTTTTTACTTTGCCAATTTATCAAATAACAATATTGTTTACTTAAACTTCTTTTATTCATTTTATTCACATGTTTATCTCTAACAACTCATCAAAAACAGACAATGGTAAACTGCCTGTGACAGCAAAAAAAAAAGTTTTTAATTGTTAACAATTATTGTACATGAATTATAAGTAAAGAGTGAGTCACAAGTTGCTGACATGTGGGATTGAACTCAGTCATTGAATAGAGTTCTTACAGTGAACACTTGCACCTTGAAAATAATTGGAATTTTTTATATAGAAATCATCCTCAGCTTTATTGAAGATTGATTAGATTGATATATAATATTAGACTGCAATTCACTTGTGCTGCAATAATTGAATTAATGATCTAAAGCTATTTGTATTGTAAGAAATTATAACTTCATCTACTTTTATTATGTTAGGAAAATTCGATGTGTTGTTTATTTCAGCTACTATCTAATGTACCATGGCAGTCACAAAAAATCATTAAAACTGAACCGCCGAAGCTATTGACTTCATTCATTTGTGATGTCTCATTAGTAAATGACATTCCTATTCATTTGATTTGTTCAATATTTGCCACTTTAGATAGCCAATTTGCCACAGCCTAGAAATGGTCACTGTGCAGCTGCTTTTGTTATTTCTTCTGAGCTCATTGAAGTAGTGCTATTTGGAGGAAATGATCAGCACTATAGTCACCTCTCAAAAACTACAATATTAAGAATTGGTGAGTTTACTATTTTAGTGATATATTTGAAGTTCTGTTTTATAAACATGGTCTCATTTTAATCTAGCTTTTATTGTTTTCCAGCAGAATGTTATTTTCCAGCAGATCATTGTTTACACTAATAAAATATTTTGGTCATTACATAAAGAATATACAATTTCATTCTCTTTTTCATTACATTTTACATATTTTTGATGAGTTCATGCTAACAAAACAGAAAGAGTAGCTAATATTATATAATTGGATAGTAACATTTGTCCAAGCATACTAGACCCGTGACAGTTCATCTAGACAAGGCAACCCATTAATAGTCTTTACAATTTAAGATCACAGCTGTGTGTGTCTCCTGCTCACAAAACTTCGTAAAAAAAACATGTTATTTATATATATATAATTATAATTATATATATTTTATAGAAATCAAGTAAGGTACTGTCAATCATCAAACAAAATATCAGCTACAAATACATGATTATTTAATTATTGTTTTCATACTATAGTCCAATGGCATGTGTGTTATTTTATTCACTGAATCAATTCAGTTCATGAGAAAATAATTCACATAATTTACTTGTGTTACTTTATTTATTATTCCACACAGTTGAATAATTTCTAGCCTAATACATTATTTTACTGCTGTTAACATGAGAAGCTTAAAGTGTGACTAATTGTTTTTTCAATGTAACCTGTAATGTTTAGATTTTAATTATTGGATGAATCATTTGAATGTTCTTTTGGTTTACATTGTTAATTTGAGTTTTTTTATTGCTTTGGAATGTGGAAATAGAATGTATAGTGCTATAGTGAAGTGATAGCTATAACTAATAAATAATTAGTTCATGTTTATGCCTAGCATTCTTTATTAAATCTGTAGAATAAAATTTAACTAAGGCATAATTACATTGTATATATAGAAAAATTAACCTCCTCCACTAAATGGAAAGTATCTGAAATTATACATTCTTCAGAGTTGAGAAATAAAGATAGACTAATAGCAAAGAAACTACTAAAAGGTAATATTATAATTCCAAGTTGTAGACATGATTTAGTGTATCAGACATTATAAAGGTGTAAGTAGAATAATACATTTATAACTATACATTATACTTCTGTTTGATCTTTGAAACATAATGAAATGTTTTTGATTCTGAGTAATGTCATTGGTAAACTGGTGAAGCAAGCAAGTCACCATTGATAACTAACGATATTATGTGAGTATATGAATTAATGGTACTTAAACTTTTAAGGAACTGTCAAATTAGTTCATGTAGTGTCTAAAAATACAAATTAATTGGTTCTAGGTTGATGCACTGATGCCATTTATCTTATTTGATGTTTGCTTCTTCAGCACTTAAACTACAGTAAATATGTTACCGCACCATATAAAAGTATTGCTGCTAGAATAAGCTTTTTCATTGACTTGTTTTTTAATTACTATTATGTTTGCCTTTGCCACATAAGTGTAGCATTTTTTACTTGATCATTTTAATTATAGTATTCTTTTAATGATTCAGTCATTCTCGGCTGAAATAATTATAATAATAGGAACATTTCTCTTTTTTAACAGCCAATATTTTAATTATAATTTAACCCGACGTTTCAACTTCTTGCCAAAGTCAATTGAGGTCAAACTCTCCACGGTGATATTAATTGTAAATTGTAATGTAAATTAACAGCTAGATTTCTGGAGTGCACGCTTACTGTTTATTATATCCTGGAGGGTTATTTGCACCAGCATGGACAGTCAGCATCCTGGAAGCTCTAAACCTATGCTGGCTGTCCATGCTGCATGCAAATCACCCTCCAGGATATAATAAACAGTAAGCGTGCCCTCCAGAAATCTTGCTGTTTATTTTGTGTTATTATATCACCGTGGAGAGTTCGACCTCAATTGACCCCTGAAGAGGACTTTGGCAAGAAGTCGAAACGTCGGGTTAATTATTATTAAAATATTGGCTGTTAAAAAAGAGAAAATTTCCTATTAATTATAGTATTGTAGTAAAAAGTTGAGGTTATTTGAGATTTATCACCAAAATTGTCTTTGTTATAATTGAATCAGATGCATATCTAGTTGATTATTCCTCTTTTTCTAAACAATCAAACTTCAAAGTCTTTAGTAATTACCGGATGCTAACTTTATATATAATGTGTTGTATTGTGCAATTATTATACACAAACAACAGAATAATAAAAAAAACATGAAAAAATAAAAAGCAATTATGAGCGTTAATCTTTGCACTCTATTGAGGATATTAAATTATTATTTAGCATTATTATTATGTAATAGTTAGAGCATAATCTCCTAGCTACTAGTAGATTTAGAGCACTCAACTCCTGGGACCTATGGCCCTCGGGCTTGCGTGCACTAAATTTACCAGTAGCTATGCATGTGCTTTAACTATTTTAGATCCCATTTTATGCAACTTTGTATACCAGCATTTTCGCAGAGATGGCAGTGTCAAGCGACTTTTTCAGTTAAAATATTGTGGATATCGCTCAGGAAACTGAAAGTTCTGGTCACCTTTCAAAAATAAATGTAGCACATGACTCTAGTTTAAGTCATTTTGAAGGTGGTAAAATATGTCCATGCTGCTGGGCCCCAAAACTGACTTACATTAGCTCTGAACAACAAATAAGAACATTCCAAGAAAGACTAAATTGGTTGTTATACTTGAATGGAAGCCACAACTTGCACCTAGCGAAAATGTCGGACAGACATTTTAGAACATGAAAATCCAGAGACATTAAATCATTGGCTTAAAATATTCACAGTGGAAGTGAGAAAATGGAGAACAACATGATCCCTAAATAAAACATAACAGCAGAAATAACTCTATAAACAATTATATTTCATTGTAGCTGTATCAAACATCCTTATTATAGCTGTAAACCCTATTATCATATTCAACAAGATTAGCTATACTTTTAAACTAAAAATAAAAAGTAACTATACCCTTGGACAAATAATATGTACATTATTTTTACCTAAAGGCAAAAAAAAATTGCAAACTTACCAAGTTGGTATACCAAGCAACAATATAGCAAGTGGATCTCATGAATAGATAATGTATAGGATATTATTAATAATATTATAATTTGTAATCTTTTTAGTTACAGAAAAAGAAATTGAAAATGCCTGTGAAGAAGCCATAAAAAATCAAGCTTGTGTAGATATTTTTGTAGGACGCTTAAATTTTGTAGGCCTACCTCGTTCAGGAAAGAGTTCCACTCTACGTCGACTACTTGGAGAATTTATTAACTTTATTGAAGCTAAAATGGACCATGAACTACCAAGTACTGGAGTAGCAGACAGAAAACAACTCTTCATTCAGAGCATTAAAAAATGTGTTGGATTTGTGAATAAAGGACAATGGAATGAGAAGAATCTAGTGGGGGAGACTGCTTTTCTCAATGGTATAATATATCAATCTATCAATGGTAAGATCAGAGGTGTACCATAAAAATTTAGATCTAGCTGTTTTTATGATAAAAAAAACAATATTTACTGTGATGTTTTTTATTTTAGCATATAAAGCTAATGTAATATTTACAATAATTCATACTATTATTTGAATTAATACAGATGTGACAGTTACTCCACAGGCTGAAAATTCCCAATATGCTGCCGGGGATTCAAATACAAGCATGCCATCTCCAGAAAGTGAGAAATTGAATCACTCCACTAATAAGGATATTGTTAAAGAGAAATCATCAACAAATGAGTCGGACAGTTCACCTGCACTCACAAAAACACATAAAGCCAGTAAGAATGATTTTGTTCCTACAAATATTGCTCAAATATATCCCACATATGAAGAAGCAATGGCTAATAAAGATTATGAGAGAGTACAATGTTTACTTGAAGATGTCATATATTTGATTACTACTGACCACGGAGGACAGACTGAGTTTTTAGATCTTATGTCTCGATTTCTCATGGGGCCTTCACTAAATCTTATATTTAGTCGACTGACTGATCCTTTTCAGCAAGTTTACAAAATGTACTCTGCTAATGAAGAAGGAGTCTGTACAGACAAGGAAGACTCTGTGGTAACTTTAGAAGAGATAACATTTCAAACACTAGCTAGCATAGCTTGTATGGAAGTTCCTAACAAACAACATTCTTCTACAGTGAGAGAACTAAATGAGGCTGAAAACAATATATCTTGTTCTTCTAAGGCCATGTTTATTGGAACATTTAGAGACCAGGTCACTCAAGAAGAATTTGAAAAACGAGATCAGGTTTTGAAACAGGCTTTGAGGCATACTGATTTTTATCAGAAAGGTATAATAGAGTATGCAACTGAACAATACATTACACTCCCTATAAACAACAAAAGTGGAACCCAGCAGGAGATTGATAATGCTAAAACTATATTTGAAAGTAGTATAAAGAAAAACTATATTTGAAAGTAGTATAAAGAAAAACTTTAAAAAAGTGCATATTCCATGTACATGGCTTTTTTTTAACATTGTGATGCGCTCCAAAGACAAACAAACTATGACGATTGAAGAATGTAAAGACATAGCTGGAAATCTAGGGATTAGTGACACAGACTTACCCAATGTTCTGTGGTTTTTACATTATCAAGTAGGATCTTTACTCTACTATCCCATGGTGAAAGGATTTGAAGATATAGTTTTATGTGATGTAAAGGTTAGTTGTAGCACTCTTATAATGAGTTATTAACTCAACCAAATGTTATGCTTTTATTTTTAGATTATATTTGATGTAGCAACCCAATTAGTAAAGAAAACATTTGTATTTAGTAAAGTGGGAAAATCAGCTGCAGATATTTTTAAGGAGAAAGCTCAGTTTACTAAATCAGACTTACAGAAAGTTAGAGAAGAGGACTCAGATACCTTGATTTCTATGGAAATGCTGGTATCACTTTTTGAGCATCACAACATCTTAGCTACTCTCAGTATAACGTCTGACAGAACAGAAACCACCTATTTTATGCCAAGTATATTAATGACTGCTACAAAAGAAGAACTTCAAAAAGTTCCAACTTCTTCTAATATAGCACCACTTATGCTTCGATATACTTGTGGGTACTTGCCACTTGGAGTCTTTTCTTCTCTCATCATTGAAATTGTCCGTAATAGAGAACTCAAATGGAAACTCATTGAAGAAGGGCTTTGTAGAAACAAGATCTCTTTCAGAGTTGGTGATGACTATGACATAGTAACTCTCATTTCTTATCCGTGCTTTATTAAAGTGGTCGTTTGCAGAGAGTCTCATCCAATCTCATCAAATTCTAAAGTCTGTGGGAACATTAGAAATACTCTCATTTCCATCTTGACTGAGGTTAATAGAAATCTCCGATATCACAGCGCAACTCTAGAGTATGGATTCGAATGTCTAGAACATTGGAACATATTGTTTTATAAGACTCCATTCCACTTGTCCGTCATGGAAAGTGAAACATCTAAAAAACTGTTATGCCTCAATAATCCAAGTAATCCTGCAATATTGCCCATCAAAAAATTGAGACAATTAGTATGGTTTGAAAAAGTAAGTAAATAATCATCATTGTTTCAATACATGTACTAATGTATAACTGTAGGTATTCAATGTTTCTTCAGACTCAAATGAATCAACTTTGGGTAAGAGACAATTCGGCAATAGAATAATATATGCCATTTATAATCTGTTATTTAAAAAATTTAGGCGATAATTTATTGCAATCATAATGGTATTTTAAATAGTTGTATGATAACTATAAATTAATATATTTTATGTCTATGTTTTGAATTTCTAAGTACTTTGTTATACATACGGTCTAAATTATAAAGCTGATATACAAATGACACCTATGGTATATGATCATAATGTGTAGTTATTACATTATGTTGAATTGAAAAACATTTATTGTGTACATGTCCACTTGAAATTTTGCAATGTGGAAGTTGTCTAGATTGGTTTATAGAATCCTATGGCCAGTGAATCAAATTCTTATACTGTATATAATAATTTCTACTAGTTTTTGGTCATATTTAAGTGCCATAGTATATGTATATCGTTTATTCAGAGAAATGGTTTTAATCACTTTGTAAAAGCACATATATTTATTAGATGAAATAATACGGACTTGTTTCTACTAATATCTTTAAATTTATGGTAATAGGCCCAGGAGTTACTCTGCCTATGTAGGCCCGTGATGTACATGGCTTATTAGAGAATACTTATGATATAGTAGCTGAATTGCTACGACTTCATACATTTGTGCAAGCTAAGGAGCCAGAATTTGTAGAGTACTTCTTATTTAGAATATAATTTTCCTTTTACATTACAACTAGCAAGTGCTCAGTGTAAAGTATAATTAAGTGCATACTTTATTATCGTATTGCTGCTATTAATAGTGACATGTAAGACATTTTTAAATATTCAAACTCTATGACCTGTTTTATGTTGTTATTTCAGCTTTAGGTGCGAAAGACATTGGTAAAGTCTATGAAGAGATCTTTGAAGCAAGAGTGCAATGGAAGTTCATCGGCCTCAAACTGGGTCTGACATATACTACACTCAACTCTATTGAAACTCATCGTCTCTATAAAGCTGAGCCAAGTTGCCTGGTGGACATGTTGAATGAGTGGTTAACAAATGGAAAGAACAGAAACTGGAATATTCTAGCTGATGCTTTGGAGAGTCCAATGGTGGGTTCTCCTAACATTGCATCTGCAATACGAACTAAGTACTGCACTTGATACTTTTATTTCTATTATCACTTTTATAGTCAATATAATACTTTCTATAGCTATAATTGCTTCAATGTATTAATATTATTTTGTATTGTTACTACATTTTAGCTTATGATGTCACCTAATACAATAGCAAATGATGTCTTGTTAAAAGTATTTGTAATAATTTTTGTAGAATATTTAATAATTTTAGTGAATCATAAATAATCAAGAAACGAGCTGATTGAATAAGTATCATTATTAAATTCTACTAGTGCACCAATGCTAATTCCAGATATTTCACCACTGCTGATCCTGCTAGCTCAACACTGCTAGATCCTGCTAGCTCACCACTGATAGCTCACTACTGATAGATCCTGCTAGCTCAACACTGCTAGACCCCGCTAGCTTACCACTGCTAGATCCTGCTGGCTCACCACTGCTACATCCTGTTAGCTCACCAATGCTAGATCCAAATAGTTCACCACTGCTAGATCCTACTAGCTCACCACTGCTAGATCCTGCTAGTTCACCACTGCTAGATCCTGCTAGCTCACCACTGATAGATTCTGCTAGCTCAACACTGCTAGACCCTGCTAGCTTACCACTGCTAGATCCTGCTAGCTCACCACTGCTAGATCCTGCTAGCTCACCACTGCTAGATCCAGCTAGCTCACCACTGCTAGATCCTGCTAGCTCACCACTGCTAGATCCTGCTAGCTCACCACTGCTAGATCCTGCTAGCTCACCACTGCTAGATCCTGCTAGCTCACCACTGCTAGATCCTGCTAGCTCACCACTGCTAGATCCTGCTAGCTCACCACTGCTAGATCCTGCTAGCTCACCATTGCTAGATCCTGCTAGCTCACCACTGCTAGACCATGCTAGCTTACAACTGCTAGATCCTGCTGGCTCACCACTGCTACATCCTCCTAGCTCACCACCGCTAGATCCTACTAGCTCACCACTGCCAGATCCTACTAGCTCACCACTGCTAGATCCTGCTAGCTCACCACTGCTATAGATCCTGCTAGCTCACCACTGCTAGATCCTGCTAGTTCACCACTGCTAGATCCTGCTATCTAACCCTTGCTAGATCCTGCTATCTCACCACTGCTAGATCCTGCTAACTCACCACTGCTAGATTCTGCTAGCTCAACACTGCTAGATCCTGCTATCTCACCATTGATAGATCCTGCTAGCTCACCACTGCTAGATCCTGCTAGCTCACCACTGATACCTCACCACTGATAGATCGTGCTGGCTCACCACTGCTAGATCCTGCTAGCTCACCACTGCTAGATCCTGCTAGCTCACCACTGCTAGATCCTGCTGGCTCACCACTGCTAGATCCTGCTAGCTCCCCACTGCTAGATTCTGCTAGCTCACCACTGCTAGATCTGCTAGCTCACCACTGCTCGATCCTGCTAGCTCACCACTGCTAGATCCTGCTAGCTCACCACTGCTAGATCCTGCTAGTTCACCATTGCTAGATACTGCTAGCTCACCCCTGCTAGATTCTGCTAGCTCACCACTGCTAGATCCCGCAAGCTCACCACTGCTAGATCCTGCTAGCTCACCTCTGCTAGATCCTGCTAGTTCACCACTGCTAGATCCTGCTATCTAACCCTTGCTAGATCCTGCTATCTCACCACTGCTAGATCCTGCTAACTCACCACTGCTAGATTCTGCTAGCTCAACACTGCTAGATCCTGCTATCTCACCATTGATAGATCCTGCTAGCTCACCACTGCTAGATCCTGCTAGCTCACCACTGATACCTCACCACTGATAGATCGTGCTGGCTCACCACTGCTAGATCCTGCTAGCTCACCACTGCTAGATCCTGCTAGCTCACCACTGCTAGATCCTGCTGGCTCACCACTGCTAGATCCTGCTAGCTCCCCACTGCTAGATTCTGCTAGCTCACCACTGCTAGATCTGCTAGCTCACCACTGCTCGATCCTGCTAGCTCACCACTGCTAGATCCTGCTAGCTCACCACTGCTAGATCCTGCTAGTTCACCATTGCTAGATACTGCTAGCTCACCCCTGCTAGATTCTGCTAGCTCACCACTGCTAGATCCCGCAAGCTCACCACTGCTAGATCCTGCTAGCTCACCTCTGCTAGATCCTGCTAACTCACCACTGCTAAATCCTGCTAGCTCACTAAAGTTAGCTAACTGTTTATTTTGTACCACACCCACTCATTACTAACGACAGATACAAGTCCACTGATGTGACATGACTTCACTGCAGAAGTATTATCCTGTGCTGAGTTCATGAAAGGAAACTTTACAGTGAATATATCTTGGCATATGTTTTCTCTGCTATTGATCAGGATCGCGATCCGAACAATACTCATATAGAAGTTGCTGGTGATGCAATAGGTATTAATCAAAATTCCAACAGCCTTGAGTTACTGGATTGTATATGGATTTGAGATGGCACATGCAATTGAAGATATGTGTGTTTTATTAAAAATATACGCAAAAGGTTAGTTACTACAAATAACAGAACCCTTGGTAAATTACTCACTATTATTCAAGTGATTCTTACCGTACTTTAGAAAAGCCTATTCTTCTTGATAGTGGCACACCGGAAACCCACACCATTTTTTACTCACATTTGAATGCTCACAGTGTTATATGGTTCAAGTTGAGTAATTTTCAGTATCAGGATTTTCAATTTTTAAGCAAATTCCTGGATTTTGCAGAGCCTGTCACATGTCTCCATTAATTGAAGCAATTCATATCATTTTAGCACACACATACGCATGTCACATACAAATTTCATACTTAAGCTGACAACTTTTCTGCTCTTGACTTGCACTTTCACATCTTATTACCATTATCATTTTTCACTATCTACTATAAAAACATCAAATCACAAACTTTAACAGCTCATCAACAAAGGTCTTTACAAAAAAAAATTGGATGCATTTTACTGCAAACAATCTACAAACACAAAGCAGCAGTGATATTGGGGAAAGGGAGAGGATGCACTTCAAGGAATAACATAATTTATGCTTATATGGTTATGAGTGCGCACTTTGACAATAATACTGCAGAATCTGGTCATTTCATTTCATTAGAAAAAATTCTTTTATTTATATTAAACCCCAATGGTGTCAGCTACAAACATCTATAATGTACTTATAACAAAAATTGTACACTTAACAAACGGCAGCATTCATTTACTTTTGTTATGATTATTGGCGAGCGAGCGTAGCGAGCGAGACACTTACAGGGGTAACACAATCGAAAATCGGGGATGTTTGTTTATTTATTGGCGAGCGAGCGTAGCGAGCTAGACACCTACAGGGGTAACACAATCGAAAATCGGGGATGTTTGTTTGTTGGCGAGCGAGCGTAGCGAGCGAGACAGTATTAGGGGTGGATAATGCAAAATCGGGTATATGTTATATATATATATGTATGTATGTATGGATGGTACGTATGCTCTTAAAACGCGCGCGCGGGGAACTTTTTTCTCCTAAAAACACGGCTATTTAGGCTTGACTCCAGTTTATTCTGAAACTACAGCATTAAGCAAACCTTACTTTATACTTAAGCTCCAACGTATGAGAAAATTCCTGCTAAAACGCTTGTTTTCAAGACACAAAAAGTTGATTCGACAGGTTACTATGGCATTGGAGACCCTTTTCCAGACTTAATTTCAAAACTTCGCCGTTTTATGGGGGGATACGGAGTGCCGGTTGTTGGTTGTCAAGAGCCGTTGGTAGTCAGAATGCCGTAGTATTAATGCTATGGAAGCTACTACTTCTCGAGGGAAGCTGAGATAAGTACGCAATTCCATATTTGTTAGCTAAATATGCAAAATTACCTCTGGCCTTTCTTTTTTGTAGCTAAGAGCTAGTCAACAGTGAGTGGTAAATTCAAATAGTCAGATTGGCTCAAATCTGGTACTACAAAAGTTACCACTGCTCAAGAAAATGAGGTAAGAAAGTAATTTTGTATTTGTGTGCTAAAATTGATTGTCTTTTGTTTTTGTAGGTGAGAGCTTGTTGTCAAGAATTCAAGGTAATTCAGATGGTCAAAATAACTTCAATTTGATACTACAGAAGTTATCAATACTCAAGAATGATGTAAGTAGTATTTCCACATTTGTTGGCTAAAATTACAAATAATAACACTGGTTTATTTTTTATCGTAGCTGAGAGCTTGTTCAAGAGTTACTGGTGATTGAGATTATCAAAATGGTTGATGTTTGATACAAACAAAAATTACCATTAATAAGGTAAGAGAGTGATTTTGTATTTGTTTTCTGAAATCAAATGTCATAACTGCTATTATAGTGTTTGCATGAAGTAAGCTAAAAATAGTAACATTTTATGTTACCTAACTATCAGGCTCGCTCGCCATTTGTGCTCAAGCACACCACTAGTTTATTATATTTTGGACGTACGTAAGGCATTTTTGTACTTTGACCCTCTCGGTTTGTGTTAGTTATGTGGTCGACCCCATCCCAAATTGCACTAAACAGAATCCTCTGGTTTATCGATCAGTACCCGTATCACCCTAGAAATTGAATTGTTTACCGTTTTGAATTCTTTTTGCGGGTGCAGTTAAAACTTGAAAACTTAAGGGACTTCCATTTCTATTCGAGTTAGTGGCGGTGGTAAGTCAATGCGCTCTTTGTCATGGTTATAAGCCGTGCGCACAGTATTTACCTGAAAATATATTGTCCACTAGACTACTGCGAAGGTAAGTCTGTGTAGGTGCATGTCCAGCTGTGTTAAAGCATTGTGTGTTACAACCACTACTTAGCTAACTACTTAGCTAAAGAATATTACAAAGAAAACTTTTAAATAACGTGTATTGTTTTGTTGTTTTTTTCCTTCAATTGAGAGTTGTTACTACGGCACAGAAATCCCTTTACCTTGTATGCGAAATTTAAAAACTGGGCCTTATTTTCAGTAGCTTCAGTGTTAAATCATTCATATAAAAATAATATGATTTTGTATTTGTTTGCTGAAATCAAATGTCATAACTGCTATTATAGTGTTTGCATGAAGTAAGCTAAAAATAGTAACATTTTATGTTACCTAACTATCAGGCTCGCTCGCCATTTGTGCTCAAGCACACCACTAGTTTATTTGTATATATGTATGGACGTACGTAAGGCATTTTTGTACTTTGACCCTCGCGTTTTTGTGTTAGTTACGTGGTCGACCCCGTCCCAAATTGCACTAAACAGAATCCTCTGGTTTATCGATCAGTACCCAGAAATTGAATTGTTTACCGTTTTGAATTCTTTTGCGGGTGCAGTTAAAACTTGAAAACTTAAGGGACTTCCATTTCTATTCGAGTTAGTGGCGGTAGTAAGTCAATGCGCTCTTTGACATGGTTATCAGCCGTGCGCAACAGTATTTACTTGAAAATACATTGTCCACTATACTACTGCGAAGGTAAGTCTGTGTAGGTGCATGTCCAGTTGTGTCAAAGCATTGTGTGTTACAACCACTACTTAGCTAAAGAATATCACAAAGGAAACTTTTAAATAACGTGTATTGTTTTGTTGTTGTTTTTTCCCTTCAATTCAAGCAGTTGCAGAGAGTTGTTACTATGGCACTGAAATCCCTTTACCCTGTATGCGAAATTAAAAACTGGACCTTATTTTCAGTAGCTTCAGTGTTAGAAGTCAAAATCATTCATATAAAAATAGTATAGTCTTTAGGCTCGCTCGCCATTTGTGCTCAAGCACATCACTAGTTACGTAAGTTAGGTAAAGCGTTCACAGTTCCAGTATTTTTCAATTAACTAGCGCGGAGAATCCTGCTGCACTGCCTTACGTTTCAACCGAAAAGTTTATAGCTACTCTCTTCTTGAAACAATTGTGAAGTCTTTGTCAAGCTGCGCTTCTTTGCCACTGCTTTCGAAGTTTATTCAGGTAATTCTGTTGTTTGTTACTACACATGGGTCCCACTTCCTTAGTCTGGGATCAGAGACTTTAGATTCTCTGATGCTAACTGAGAATGGAAAGGGTTACACTGTGCACTACAGTTAGATGTAATTTCTGTCCTATTTTCCTGTAAAAAGAGTCTGCTCGCTCGCCATGCATTTGCGCTATTCGAGCGCACCCACTAGTATATCTTATGAAAGTCACACTAAACATTTTCTACTTCCTATACAGCTTTTTTCATTTCATTTATTTATTTCATTTATTTCTTAGATATCATTTGCTTTATTTATTTCATTTATTTACTTGATTTTCCTTACTTATTTTACAGATAGCTAACACATTTCCTAGAAAATGTTTTATGAATGTTTTTGAAGACATAGCTAAGTTTGGTTGTTGCTGTATATCTAACACAGTCACAGTTTAGTTAGTCATTGTTTTGTACATTGTGATGTAGGAAAAAAATTAACACTATGATCAATAGCAGAGAATAGAAGATAAACTCTATTTCCAATGTGATGATTTTTATAATTGATCCTAGATTGCTCCATCATGAATGCAGCTGACCAGATTACTCTGTTTCATTATAGTACACCAGGGAAAGAATGATGCAATTTTTTTCTCTTGTTATTTTCTGGTAGTTTTATGTGTAAATATGACCCAGAAAAATTAATATTAAATAACCCTTCACATTAGAGTAACCAAGATCAGAATTACTTACTGTTGTGGGCGGGCCTTAGTGTTAATGTAGATAGGGATACAGCTTACATTTTTGGTTCATGTGATGGAATTGTGTATGTGTGTGTATGTGTGGTCTATGTGTGTGTAAGAGGGTGGGGGAAGATTTATAGTTTGGGGGACACAGGGAGACACACACTATGCAGATTAAGTATTTAATGATATTGGTGAACTTGAATTTAGCTTAGTCAATATTAAGTTATACTTTTTCATGAAATATAAGTGGTAATGTTATACACCATGCAGTGATAACTCCAACTGACTTGCTGATACATCATTATTAGTGGACTGGACTTTTTACACAATCCAGTAAGAAGAAATAAATACAGTTGTAGGTATTGTGAAAAATGCATGTGTTGTAGGGAAAAAAGTAAATGCACTAGGTGACCCCAACAAAACCTGCAATGCTCAAGTCCTGTGTGTCAGCATGTCGTCATGACACAAGATGGTGCTATATGTCGGTGGCTGGGAAGGAACATTCAAGTCATGCCACCATCATGACTTGACATCTTACTATCCAGCATATCGACGAGATTCAATTATCCTATCTGTGACACTATTAATTATGAGTTGGTAATGATAGTATTCGCATAGTGTTCCAGTTTTCATGGTTACGTAGCCTTTAAAAAAATCAACTTTTTTTCTGCTCCATTTTTTAGTGCTCAGCTAAATTGCTGGTAACTTTGCCATGGAACTAAACAAACCAAATACATAAGCTGTTTCCCTATCTACATCATCACTAAGCCCCACCCACAGTTATTCACTACTGTTACAGTCCTCACAATACACCAACAATCGCAATACTGTGTAAAAGGTCTACTATGCTAACCATGATGTAAAGTAAAAGAAAGTCGTTCAGAGTCATCACTGCTGGTGTCTGAAGCATCACCATTGTGTATTCTATACATCTCTGTGCCCCCCCCCCCCTCCCCCCCACCTCCCTCCATTAAGAAATTATTCATAGACTTATGATCTGAAGTATTATCAGACACTATTGCTTGGCTCATAGCTACAAGGAATCTGGTTTTATTACTACTATTACTCTCTGGTGAGCTGTGGTCTGATCTATACTGGCCACTTTCTTCTGCCTCAGACTCATCACACATTGCTAGCTACTAATACAAGCCCACAGCCATAGGCTTACTAAACAAACTAAACACAGTTGTTTCACTACATCACTAAGCCCTGCCTACTACAGGAAGTAATTCTGATTTTGGTTATAATCACCAAGGTGAATTTGATTCTTAGTGTCAGAACTTACAATAACGAAAAAATGTAATGGACAGTTCACTTTTTATTCCTGTCTCTCAATGACTGGTGTTTTAGCACTAACCACTGAAACCTTTGCCAGTGAATCTTCAGATGAACTTACCATTGGCACATCAAAATCCATGGTTGATCTGTTCAGTTTAGATTATGCATTCCTTAATTAATTGACTAAGTGACTATAATCACACCATTGAAACTTGTGATGCTACATTATCTAAAAATGATGACCTTCCTTCTCAGACAGTATATGACTGTACAAGTATACGTGTGACTTGTGCATGAATTCCCCTATAAACAACTTTCTGCATATTTTCAACCAACATATTTCCGTGAGTGGCAAAACAATATACAGAGTAATCATCATATGCAGCAATAGTTACAGTATGATACAGAAGTAATGTTATTATAATATGATTGTATAACAAGCATTAATGAGTAATTGTCCAGCACTAATATTATTTAAAAACATAATACGTGACAGGTTAAAAACAAACAAATCAACACAAACAAAAACAAATCATGGAACTGTTGTTTGAATGTCTTTCTGCATTGTCTACTTTAAATCATATCATACTCCATTGAATATCTACCAGTTTAGCTGATAAACAATGGCTAAATTTACGTAGATGTAGTCGCTTGTAAGATATAACTTCTCAGCTGATGGTTGTGTTTCTCTTCACTCACTGGGCAAAAACCTCCCTCTACTTTCACTTCAGAGATGTTAATGACTTCCTCATCAATTTCTCTCTTAATTTTCTCATCGGTGTTAGTTATTTTGTCTTCCTCAAAGTGATTGTCAACACACATTGCAATACCAATGCTAGCAAAAAACAGCTCACATGGGTGGGAGTTCCTAAAGTTGTAACAAAATGGTAGCATTAGTAGTGACATTAGCTATAGCTGTTTGATATCAAACAATTAGACTTCACTTTGATCACCATAAAAATGACAAACATCACTATTCTAAGTGCATGGTTTCAAATCAACTGTACTGGTTGCTTTTATTATTATTATTATTATTATTATTATTATTATGATTATTATTATTATGATAATCCTGCTTACACTTTTAACTGAACTAGGACACAATTCAAGCTTGAAAAATGCTGACCATATACATAAAATGATTTTTCATAAGGGGCATCAAGGTTTAGTACAAAGAAAGGGGTGCTGGAGCCTGGATCATTTTGTCTTCCATCTCTCCATAGATTTTTTGAAGTTAACATAATACTACATTTAGCTAAAGTTGAACTTGAATAACATAATCATATAAAATCAAGCATGTGACAAAACATAAATCTGTGTTATATAATCTTATGTAGGAATTTTTAAAGCAGTGAAGGTATAAAAATAGTGTGGTTGACTACACACACACACACACACACACACACACCGTATCTACTCCTAGTGAACCATCCTGTATGAAACCGTAGGCATGGTGTTGTATAAACATGGTGATTGAAACACAGTATTAGTCTACTGCTTTGCACATGTTCAATATAAGGTACATTGGGAGGTATCACACTATCAAGTCATGACATTATATTCTTACCAAGTACACGGGACAAATACTGAAAAAAATTCTGTAATTCATCTTTAGCAGGTCAGACAACAAAGCACCAGTATAGAAAGATATTGGTTTACTCACTGACAAATCAGTTACAGTATTCAGAAGTATGTGTTTGTTGAATCCCACAGGTAATTTTTATAGTAAAAGATGACAACAGTCAAATTTATTGCTCCAGTTAAAAAAAAAGTATCTGATTGTTTACAAGGTAAACAAGAAGCGAGCAAATAGTAAGTTTAATCATTTATTACGAAAATCGTAATTTCAATTATAATAATGTCAGTAACAATGACCGATGACGACCGAAAGTGTGTGTATTAATGAATAATTCATGAGCTTCAATCATTGCTGTAAAGCATCGTCACACATGACAGGTAAAGTGCCCTAACATTCAGTAGAAAGTGGTTTATTTTAAAAGCGGGTGTAAGATGAGGGAAGGCGACGTACATTTCAAAAGGAAAGTGAAAGTATGGAAGAGAAGTTAAAAGGTGATTAATTGTAACTAAAAAGCCGGTAGAATCCGCGAAGTCAGGCAGCGTAGGTTTAAAAAGAATGGAAGAGAAGGCTAAAGCGAGCAATTAATTGTAACTAAAAAGCAGGTGGAATTGGCAAATAAAGATGGGGGTCAGTTTTAAAATGGAAAGGCAAAAATATGAAAAAGATAAAGTTACGCAAATCTTAAGTCCACAATTATTGTAGTAGGACAGATACATTCAGAAGCAGGAGAGGTAGACAAAGGAAAAGGGGCTCCAAGACTCAAGAAGAAAGAGCTGAAGAAAGGAAAGTGATGTATAAAAAAAGACGAGACATAGTTCAGAAAAAGAGAGCAGGAGAGGGAAACTTATGTAACCTTAACCAATGGTAAAGAACTGAGCAAGATAACTTGTGCTACTGCATTCTTAATTTGCAATACGTCAAGCGCCACTATGTGATAGGGTGCTTGCTAGTAATTTTATAATATCGTACCATGCTACAAAACCCAATAAACACAACCAATTCCTAATTTGATATATGTGGCAGTTTACATCAGATTTTTGAGACTTAACAAATTTTAAAAGACTATTAAAATTTTAATTTCTATGAATTTTCATTCCAAACCAAATCTAACACTTACCGGTATTTTTTACAATAAGGCTCCACAGCTTGTTGTAGCCTGCAATTATTAACATATTACTACATCACAACTTGCGGCATACAGAGAAACTCACCCATGAACAAGATAATCAGCATGCTGGTTAGCTTCACATGACCTAAAAATAATGATAATTCTAACAACTATGTACAATAACAAAAAAACAACAATAATGAAGCACCTATGGTGCGAACCCTCAGTGCTACACTAGCTGGCTACAAAGTTATTTCCCATGCCAAAATTATAATTTATTCTATTCTTAATCAGGTATCAATACAGTTCATGCAATGAAAATGGTAGATGTAAACTGTTGTCTTCGCAAGAGAAACTAAACACGTAAAAAGACACTCACCAGTATGTATTTCAACGTGAAATTCCAATTCCAGCATACTCAGTTAACTTTTCTTGGATTAAAGCAAAGCTATCATGGGCTGCAAGAAATGTTCAACTCTCAGAACACATGTGCGATAGATCTACAACACTCAGATTGTCTGTCAGTCAGTCAGTCAGTCAGTCAGTCAGTCATTCTATCACACAGATCTCGAAGATTGCAGCCTCCTGAAGATTGAAACAAGCATTAAAATGTTGCACTGGACATTATAAGTCCTTTAATGTGCCAGAATATTTTGTTTCAACTTAATTTTTCAGAAAAACCTAGGTATATTTTTAGGCCATATGATCATAAGCGATAGTCATGCCATACTCACATGAGCAAATATTATCTTGTTGCCCGTTCATTTTGCTGTGCATGCTGAAAAGCTAATGGAGTACTGGAAGTGGAGTTTTGAATTGACAATATATACCAGTTAGTGTCTCTGGCCTGTTCAACTTCCCTTATGAAGACTGCAGTTTCATCTACAGTTTTCATTGCTCGACCAGTAATGATTCCTGATTAGATCAGCCAATACGCTATTCAT
>WLWD01001408.1_pt1:0-10000 | contig 77608 bp, 50 predicted proteins | sample 6712731 | NCBI WGS metagenome assembly WLWD01 (sample SAMN12718690, study PRJNA576275) | sponge metagenome | isolation source: marine sponge | host: Mycale hentscheli | place: New Zealand: South Island, Marlborough, Capsize Point | collected 2014-11-01 | reverse complement strand
ACTAAGAGCAAAACATTGCAATAAGTCTACATTGATTGTGTTAGCATCCATCTATATAATAATATGCTTGTGTGTCAGTAACAATGATGATGATGACGACCGACAGTGTGTGTAATCATGAATATTTTGATCACAGTGTGTGTAATCATGAATGTTTTGATCAGAGTTTGTAAAGCATCGTCATTACCTGGGTGGGAAAAGCGTTTGACAAGGGGAAAAAAAAGGGTTAAAAAGTCATTTTTCGGGATTTGAACCTGCAACTTCTGATTGCAGAGTACGCATGCTAACCATTAAACCATCAAGACTAAACAGCTAAGTCTAACTTGAAGTGCCTTATTAACTTTTGTATTCTATGAAAATTGAATACTGGGTCGCTGCACTGAGTTGGGGAAAAGTATACACCTAGAGTAGCTAACTAAAATTTGTATAAGAGAGGAGAGAAGCAGTAGATGCAAGGGTCAATAATAATAGCAGCAGGTGAGAAATGTTTACTGACATGTCAATGATAAAGTGAAAGAAAATACACAGAAAGGAGCAGGAGAGGTAGACAGAGGAGGAGAAGGGAATCCATGAGTTGAAAAGAGGAATAATAAAAACAGGGCCGCGATGGCAGAGGAAAGAAAGAGAGCAAGAGAGGGAAACCATGGATAAAGATACCTTATGCTACTACTCCTAATTTGCATAGGATAGTATGTCAGGTACCACTTTGTGGCGGGGTACTTGCTGGTTACATTTATTAAACAACAACATTGATATACACTAATTATGAGTAAATACAAATATATATTATTACTCTAACTGATGACTGGATTCATTAGACACTGCTGCAACCCTGCACAAGTAGAGAGTACAATTAATAATAATTTTCTCAGCACTATACACAACAGATCATAATTACTGTACTTACTTGGTATGCGCTCGAGAAAACTTGTACAAAGCTATTATTATTGCAATAATGACGCATATTAGAAACACACCGGTAACTGTGTATACCGCGATATCTCTGCTATTATTAGAAGAACTATTGTCTGTAGCTATAACTGTAAAATTGGTTGATTCTGTAAGGTCACCAGTTTTTACAATACTAGTCCCTAGTGTTGATGCCCCAAGGGCAGATCTTGCATCACCAGATAAATAAAAATTGGAATGCAGCATTTTCCATGCATTCCCAGATAAACAAGTCACTTCCACATCATGAGTACTCACAACAAACAGAACAGATGTTATCAAAAAAGGATGTCTAGCAATGAAAATTCCTTGAATTTTAACTGAGTGCATACTGGCTGCCACATTTCTATGATCTCCAGATATATTTCCTGATGTAAAATTAATAGGTGGTCCAATGTTTGTCTATAATTGCAGCCATGAATTATTTGTTCCACAAACAAATATGTGAGTGTTTGAGTTTCCCACTATTTCATGGGATGTGATGTATTCGAGAATAATATCTGAGTTATAGTTATCATTGTCAAGCCACAGAGAAGAGTTAGCAACACTAGACACTTGTTCAGGGAATACTGTTTCAGAATGTGTACCATTGCTACAAGTGATACTGAAATTACCTGGAACCAATCCGCCTATGAATGATACCATAATAATGCTATTCCTTTCCATGTTGCTATCATCTCTAGTCCTAGCTGAGAGGAGAGTAGCCATGTAATTAATTGGATGCCCAACAACTACTGTATATCCTACTTCATCATCCTCATGAAAACCAGTAAGATATTGACCATTGTATTGCCATTGAAGAAAATTGCCATTTGCATTATAACAGAGGAAATAAAAGTCAATGTATTCAGCGTTGCTTAGTCGAGGAACTCCTTTGAGAAACTTCAAGTTAACAAGTTCAGTTGACACCGTGGCTACAGTAGAACTCATAAGCGTGATCATCATCACCATTGTCATAATCTTGGCCATTTTCTAGAATGATTTTACCGTAACAAAACATCATGAACTAATTTCTTACAAATCATGCTGAACAAGTCATGCTAAACAAAAACAGGGAGTGCAGAGACAAATTAGAAAAAGGAACACACATAACTAAAGAAGTGACAAAGAAAAATTGATAAAATTAATTGCACTGTGATTTTGACATCAGTAGTAAAAAAGAAATCAGCAACAAAAAGCTACTTCACTAATATTTCGCAATGACTATCTCTAATATTGTATAAGATTATGACACTAAGACATTAATAGGATGGGAATTTTCACACCTTTAACTTACTCGACCTTTAAGGTGGCTTCTTGACTTTTACTTAATAGCGAAAGTAGAGCAACGGGATGGGCGATCATTTTAAACTGCTTGAAACCGGAAGCAAAATAAAGGAGAGTGAAGTCTCTGTTATCAAGGCAGAAAAGTCTCGCCAAGATAAATAGTTCCGGAAGGCTCTCGTTACTAGAACACGCCACACACAACGTCATTGTGTCAGCAGTGCCAGCGATAGTCTATCCAACGGTTGAATCCTAAAATCTCACCGTGAGTTTAATTATTCTGTTTTTGCTCTAAATTTAATCGCTCCTGTAGATTAGGTAAAAGGTTGTCTAGATAGCCAGACCCCCCGCTTCTCTGTTACAGAAGATCTACTGTACAGAGACGCGCGTGCGAACACTGCATGAAAAGTGTCCACCACAATAATAATAATTAACAAAATCATACATAGTGTAGTAATCAGTTCGTAACTAGCTTATTAGCCTCTACAGTCTGGTCAATTCTTTGTCAACTCAACACAGTTTACGGATTTTGTTATTGTTGTCAGTGGACTCTTAATTCAGGCGGTGAAAGAGCTGGAAAAGGGAAAAAGGAGTGCTAGGGTTTGGCTTGCAAGACTAGCTAGTTTTAGTTAGCCGTGGACAGCTACGACGCCAATTTAATTTGTGGGTTAGTCTGGCGCACGCTATCCTTTACCTTCCATAATGAAGATCGGCTACGCTAGACTATAATTTTGGTAAGGTAAACGTGTCTTTATTCACCTAAAAGCATTCATGTACCATAAGTAGAATTTCCATCTCTGTGAATATTTTTTGGCGTTTCAGTATGCATGCATAGTCACTTTTATTTGTATGGAATTTGACAGCCATCTCTCATTCACTCTCATTTAATTTTGGAGCTTATGACTTGCACAATCATTGACATACAATATTAGTATCACTGCTCTAGCTTCAGCCTAGTCAATTGAATTAGCTAAAGATCTTATTGCATCATATGCATTAATTACATTATTCCACAAACATTGCAATGAAAGGTGCTTGGGGGAGCATGTTATTGCAAACTAATAAATACTCTCATGAAAATCACAACTAAGCTAAGTAAAATTTCACAATGCAATTAAATGCTTAATCTGCATAGTATGTGCCCCCTAGTCCAACCACCCCACCCCCTCCTCCCTCCCCCCTCCCCCTCTTCCAAATCAATTAATCTAATACATCGCTAATTTACAGTTTAGTGTTTCAGGGATAATTTGATGGGATTTAGCTAGGTCAATTAAATTGTCAAAAAAGACTGTCTTTTTTTTGTCATTCCTTCCTCTGGATTCTTAGCAAAAGTCAGTCTGCTATTCTGTTGTGTCTTTTGTGTATATGCATCTACATAATTATAATGTTCATCTTTCATTAGGATCAACAATTCTTCCTGATTTGCCATAATAACTGCTGGAAATACCAACAGAGTTCTGTAGTTGTTATAAACAGATATTGTGATAAGAATCATACTTTTAATTCATAATCATTATGTGACAAACTGATTAAAATATCATGTAATATTGAGTAAAAAATTCGTGTGTATTATAATATATGACAATAATTACTGACATTGGGCGATTTTTAGTGAAAATATTCACTGATGTCACCATATTATTCTAAACTACATAAAAAACAGACAAAGTGTTTCTTCAGAGGAAAGGAAGTGTAGTTTGTGGGTTCTTCACTAAATAGCATATCAGATGCAATAATAAACTGTCAGTGAACAGGCTGGGACAGTGACTCTTAACTTCTATAATTAAATGCTGCAAAAACACAAAAAAATATTGAAAGTCTCTAGTTGCAGGAAATGGTTATAATTCATATGGCATTGAAACCCTTTACCATTATGTCATTGAAACCCTTTACCATATGTCATTTAAAAACTTGGCTGTGAAGTGCTTTTTGTCACGAACACAGTTATTTAGATGAAACTATCACTACTATAGTCAATGGCTACATATTTTTAGGACTTCTAAAACTAGGCGAACAGGATCTAAGACATTAATTTCAGACAAACTAAATGAATGTGCCTTATTATTACTTTTGTATACTAATGAGATTCTACCTAGTGTGAATTACTTGTAAACAATGACTTGCTCGCCATTTGTGTTGAAGCACATCACTAGTTTTATATAATTATATATATAATACTTATAGCACGAGTCAGAGTACAATATGGGAAAATATTTTACGAGCACGCAAAATATTTTCACGAGCCAAAGGCGAGTGAAAATGTGGCGTGAGAGTAAAATATCATTCCCATATTGTACGACGAGTGTGATAAGTGATTTATTGCTGCCTTGATATTTTTTCTCAACCGGTTACAATTCAATTTTCATTGATTTTACTCGCTACGCGCATGCGTAGTGTACCGTACAATATAAACCGTACAATATGGGAGAATACAGAACGCTCGCGTGATGCGGAAATATTCAAGAAAAAATATCAAAGCTGCAATAAATATATATATTACACATATTTTTTATATGTGTATAATTATAATGCCCTCAAGGGTTATTTTGGTAAGCACATTTTGAATTGCAATAAGAAAGGACTGCAGTCCTTTCTTATTGCAATTCAAAACTTGTCATTACAGTTCTTTACATAATGTCATAAGCAATAACTCCTTCACCGCAGTTCTTCATCATGACAACAATCTCAAGATGTTGACATATAATAGTAGCTCATGTACACACTAAGAATTACTTAACAAAAACCCTTCGTAATACTTTTCCTATGGTGTTTAGATCTGTTACTTGAACACCTCTAAGTCCCAATGTGTTCAAATAACTGACGTCCTACTGTCATATGATAGAGCAAATCAAATCTGTCAAACAAACTGTGGGCTTGGTTGGGCGCTTGGAAGACGCTTGGGCTCACAGGTGGGCTGGTATCAGGATGAGGTTGCTGCCACCAGAGTCAAACAGTAGTGTGGCTTGGCTGTCCTAACTCCTCAAGCTACGTATAACCAAAGGTAAGTTGGATTAAGCTTTAATGCAGGGCGTACCCTGACACACAATGAAGCACACAAGTACAGGATAGAATGTTGACTGACTTTGACATATGACAATTACAACTTAAATACAGAACACAAACCACTCCTACACATGGTGCATAGTTCCTGCTCTGCAGCTGGACATTCACAGCTATAGCACTCACAAGCTAGCACGAAACTCGATACCATGAGAAACTACAACCTGCACAGGGTTACATGATACACAAATAACAAAGACTAATTATGCTAATAGTACAAGTTATATGAATGACAGAGAGTTTATGTGGGCTGGCCCACATCTCCCCCTCCTTCTTTTAGCCACTGCTTTCCATCTTCTTTTCTTTTGACTCTTTCTTGCTCTTCTTTGTCTTTACTCTGGTCTCTCTTTCATCTGTTCCATCTTCTTCTTTGTTCCAGCATCGGCTAAGGCAGTCTGCCACGACGTTTTCCTTTCCAGGACGATATTCGATTGTGAAGTCAAAGTCTGAGAGCTTCAGAGACCAGTTCAGAATTCTCTTATTGTTCTGAGGATTCCTCATCATTTGGGTAAGGCTTTTGTGGTCTGTTCTGACGAGGAAGTGATGGCCAATGAGGTAGAACTCAAAGTACTTTATGGTGCTGTACAGGGCTAAACCCTCTAATTCCTGGGCGGAATATCTCTGCTCCGCATTTTTGGTCTTTCTGGAGAAAAAGGCAACCGGTAAGATCTCATCCAATCTGATCACAGAGAGCACTCCACCAATTCCCATGGCCGAGGCGTCAGAATCCACTATATAAAGATCATCTCTATGGGGAAAAACTAAGGATAAAGAAACTGAAAATGACATGCACAACTTACTGAAAACATTTACCAACTCTTGAGTCCAAGACACCTTGTCTGGGGCAACTTTGGATGTGTAAGGAACCAGCGGTGCCGAGAGAGAGGCGAAGTCTTTCACAAAACGTCTGTAATAGGACAGGAGACCAAGGAAGCTCCTGAGCTGCTTTTTGGTACGTGGTCTGGGATGATTTCTGATAGCCTCCACTCTAGCTTCTGGTATGGACATCGAACCTCTACCAATGACATGTCCAAGATACACAAGACTACTCTTTCCAAACTCACATTTGGAATTTTTGCATTTAAGGCCTGCTCGGCTAAGACTACTAAGCACCATTTTGATATGTGACAAGTGTTCTTTCCAGTTTTGGGAGTGAATCAGTATATCATCGATATAAACAGTAACATGGTCTTCCTGGCCAGCCAGCACCCCTTCCACCAACCTCTGGAAGAGAGCTGGGGCATTCCTTAAACCAAAGGGCATTTTCAGGAAGTGGTATTTCCCAAATGGAGAAAGGAAAGCTGTTTTCTCTCTGTCCTGTTCAGCTAGCCTCACCTGGTAGAATCCCCTGGTGAGGTCTAACTTACTAAGGCAATGGCTGTCTGTCAACATAACTGTCATCTCGTCCAGGACAGGCATATAGAAAGGGTCCGGAAGAGTAACTGCATTAAGCTTTCTAAAATCGATACAGAGTCTGAGGGAATTATCTGATTTTCTGATAGGAACAATGGGGCTAGCCCATGGACTGTTAGATCTGACAATTATGTTTTCTTTTTCTAACTTCAACAATTCCCGTCTCATTGCATCTCTGATACCCAGGGGCACGGAGTATGGAGCCTGAGCTATTGGGGGTGAAGATCCGGTTTCTATGGCCATCTCAACATTGAGAGCTTCTCCTGGAATGTCAGAAAACACATGGGGAAACATTGAAAGCATACTATCAAGTTCCTGTTGATTGAATCCGGGACAAGTGCCATTCAACTGCAATTTGGGGTTTTCATCTTTGTTATCATCAAGCACAACATCAACTCTGCACACCGTATTTGTAAAATATTTTTTCAATGTATTGATATGTACCATCTTGCCAGACTTTTTATGGGGTCCTTTATTTATTCTATAGTTTACATCACCAAACTTTTCCACAATATCATAGGGTCCCTCCCAAGAATCTGAGAGTTTGGAAGAAAGACCAGGGATTCTGTAAAGGACTTGGTCTCCCACCTTGAAGGACCTGGGTTTGCTGGTTTTATCTGCTAAGGCAAATCTCTTGGTTTTGGCAGTTGCAGATCTGAGAGCTGCAGTATCTCTCAAGTTTTGAAGGTTCTGACTAAGAGTAAGTGCCCAATCTGTGACATTCAAAGCTTTGTGGTTATTTTCTACAATTGCAAAGTATAGGGCATCAAGAGGTGTTCTTACCCTGAACCCAAAGACTAAATCAAAGGGACTTAGACCACTGTCACTGTTTGGCATCTGCCTTAAGGTAAATAGACAGAAAGGGATTTGCTGAACCCAGTCTAGATTGTTGGCTATTGATTTGGTCAAGATTGATTTAAGGGTTCTATGAAATCTTTCAATAGCCCCGTTTGTTTGCGGGTGGTAGGGAGTTGTTTTCAAATGACTGATACCCATCATAGTGCACAATTCTTTTACAGTGCGGGACAGAAACTGTGAGCCTCTGTCACTCAGGATGACTTCAGGGATTGAGGTTCTACTAAATACATGGACTAAACCTTCAGCAACACTTTTTGCTGTTATAGATCTCAAAGGGATGGCTTCTGGCCAACGGGAGGCCATGCAGACACAGGTAAGTAGAAATTGGCAACCACCCTTCCCTTTAGGGAGAGGTCCAACTAAGTCCACAGCAAGGACTTCAAAGGGTTCTGTTAGTATGGGCCTCTGGACAAGAGGTGCTTTTGGGGGTGTGTATTGAGAGAATCTCTGGCATTTGTCACATTGCCTACAATGATCAATGACGTCTGTGCTCATATTAGGCCATGTATAGTATTTGGCTAGCATCTTATGGACTTTATCTGGGCCCAAGTGACCATTGTTGTCATGAGCAGTGACAAGGATACCATTGACTCTGGGTCTGGGAACAACTAAGACTTCCCTGTTAAGATCCCAGTCCACCACTTTTCTTTGCACCAACACACCATTCACCATTCTATATCCCCTCTCTTCTCTCTCTGCTAACTTTCTGATTGTGTCAAGGGATTTATCTGCTTTTAACTGATCTATGTATTGCACTTTATCATTTCCTATTCCCACAGGTAACAGGTTCTCGGTAAATTCTACTAATTCCTTACACTCATCCGTTCCCTTACCAGGTACTAGGTCCTCATTGATGGAAGCAGATGGATTCGTCCCAGCCTCCCTACCAGGCACTCCTCCATCCACCTCCAAGTTCTCCTCATCTACAGAAGACTCCAAACATGTCTCCTCTTCTCTGACTCCTCCACCAACTACATAAGACGACGTTTCATCAACACCCTGCAAGACAGACTCCTCATCCATCTCTACAGAAGAATCTTTCTCACTTTCCTCATCATGACTCCTCTTCTTGGAACTACAAACATTGACATCATCAATAATGGGAATACAATCTACATCTGAATCATTAATGCACTTGTCATCAGCCAACTTTTGCGCTCTTGTCACTACACTTATGTTTCTGGACATTATTGTATTGAGCAAAAATGAAATATCATCATTATCGGTTAGGGTGACGGGCAGTATGCACCAAGGTAATTGCTTTTGGGTGTCGTTAACAGCACATATTTTCTTTGTGAGTTTACCGTCAATCTCAAAGGGACATAAAGCGAGTTGATATGGCTTTTTATCAAGGCCTGCACAGTCAATTGTACAGGTTCTGCCTAAGTATTGGTTTTTGTGAACAAAGTTAACAGGTACAATGCCACAATCTGCTCCTGAATCTATGAGTATATCAGACACATTCATGTTAACCTTTCCAGACACGACATTTACTTTCTTGACACTACTGATATCAAATACAACTGCCAAGGCCGCTTCAGTCTTTTTGTTAGGACATTTGGTACTAATATGGCCTTCCTGAAAACAGGTGAAGCACTTTATAGTTCTTCTGGGGTTGTACACTGGGGGTGAAACCTCTATGTTATTGGAAGAAACAAGTGTACTGCCGGCTGGAGCATTTCTAGGTACAGAGTTGTTAATGCTGGGGGCAAAGGTTTTGGTTTCAATGCCTTGAGGTTGCAAGTATGTAATAGGTCTTGTCCTACACTCAAAGAACCTATGTCCAGGCTTGTTGCATTTGGAGCACACTGCATATCTATCAGATTTAACAACAGGCCTGGGGCTGGACACAATGTGAAAGAAGTTACCCTGCTGTCTGGTATTTAACCAACCAGAATATGCATTGATGAAAGAAGGCAAGTCTTTGGGGTCCCTAGATTCTAGGAATTCCTTCCCAGAATGAGGTATTTTGTTTTCTATTGCTACCCTAGCCAAGGTGAATACACAATCATCAACATTTTGGCATTTCTGAAACATTCCCTTGATTGTTCTGCTGACATATTCAATGCACTCATCAGCAGACATGGACTTTATTGTTTCACTACTAAGAGATAAGAATTTTGCACCAAATTTGCCTACAGTTTCTCCTACAGACTGCAAGAGTACAATTTTGACTTGGTCATAGTTTTTTTGCTCATCAGGCAAGTTATCAATCCTTGCACACAGGACCTCAGGTAGTTTCGGGTAAAGATCAGTAAGCCAATTATTTTTTGGTTCCTTGCAATCAGCCATGACCTTTTCAAATTTGGCTAAGAACAGTGAAAGGTCTCTACCAGATTTATAAGTTCCTACGGTGAGTAACTTATCTTTTCTATTGTCCTGAAGCTTTCTATATTCTCTGTCCTCTTTTCTCCTAAGCTCCTCTAGTTCTGCTCTTCTCTTGGCTTTGTCTTCCTGG